>Ga0194124_10000550_pt1 | contig 56295 bp, 56 predicted proteins | sample TA2KigCas0mmetaG_FD_148605 | JGI IMG/M metagenome (GOLD analysis project Ga0194124, IMG submission 148605) | Freshwater microbial communities from Lake Tanganyika, Tanzania - TA2015031 Kigoma Deep Cast 0m | ecosystem: Environmental > Aquatic > Freshwater > Lake | place: Tanzania: Lake...
CTGGTAAGGTTGGTGCTACTGTTGCTGCTGCAGAACGTGTTGGCGTTTATGGTGAATACTACTTCCTGACTGGTGATAAACTGACCAGTAATGTGAAGGCAGGTGTGAAGTATTCCTTCTGATAACCTAATTATAAGATGAGGGAAACCACCCCTTTATGGGGCGGTTCTTTTTTTCTAAATACTTTATTTAATAGGGAGGTCTTGACAGACCTCCTTTTCTTTAGTACAATAGTTAGGTCCTCTGCTCCCCCATCTGTCATGACATCATCTAAAGATCAACTTATCAAAAAACTTTTGTTTCATTTATTTGACGAATATGATCACGATCCGAATGTATTAGAACAAATGTACAACAGTGGGTTCTATAATAACCTTGCATATGATGACATATGGGATAAATTAAATATAATTGCGGGAGACGTTGTTTGTGACCATTAATGCTGTAGTTTATTCAAAAAACAGTTGCCCCTACTGCGATAAAATAAAACAACTTTTTGATATGCTAGAAATTAATTATGTTTCTTATGTATTGGATGTGGATTTTGACAAACAACAATTCTATAAAGAGTTTGGAGAAGAATCAACATTTCCCAAAGTTGTATTTAATGACAAATTAATTGGGGGTTGCATAGAAACAGTTCGTTATTTAAAAGAGAATGGATACCTCACCTAAAGAAGATCAAGAAACTAAAATAAATAAAGGTGATGAGTTCATGACGTTAAGGAGGAAGAATAGAAATACTTTAACCGAAAATAAAGTCAATCTTCCAAAGGAGGGAGTAGTCATGAATACCACTATAATCATTTATTTTACCACTTTAATTTCTATTGGTGGATTATTGATTGGATTTTTATTTGGTTGGTTTGCAAGTGAATATGTAGATACTTACCTTGAAAACAAAACACAAACCACATTGACTCCGCATCCTGAAATGTTAGATGAAGATGGAAACATGATTCCATTTCAAACAGCAAAACTAATTAGCGTACACTTTGAACCATCTGATGACTTTGACACGGATCCTTTTGACGAATATGATGACACATGACCCTTGCTTAAGTTAGCAAACTGTGCTATACTTAGGTTTATTATTACTTACTGAGGAGCAAATGAAATTATTGATTTCTGAGATTATAAAGAAAGCATCTAATGCTAAAACAAAAGCAGAAAAAATTAAAATTTTACGAGACAACAACACTCAAGCACTTCGTTCAGTTCTGAAATGGAATTTTGATTCTAATATCATTTCAGATCTTCCAGAAGGTGATGTACCATTTAATAAAAATGATGCACCAATTGGCACTGAGCATACAGTTCTTGAACGAGAAGTTAAAAATCTTTATAGATTTATCAAAGGTGCAAATACGCTAACTCGTTTTAAGAGAGAGCAACTTTTCATTCAATTGCTTGAGGGTCTTCATGAATCTGAAGCAGAGATTATATGTCTTGTTAAAGATAAAAAGATTCAAGACAAATATCGTCTTACTTTTGCAGTAGTAAAAGAAGCATTTCCTGAAATTAAATGGTCTAATGATGCCGCTTCAAAATGACACAAATTTTTTCCTTAAATAGTCAAATCAAATTAATCAAAAAAGCACTTAAGCTTGATTATCTTTACAGTGATAGAGAACTTCGTCACATGAAAAAAGAATTGTCAGAAGCAAGAGAGTGTCTTGAAAGAGAACGTCGCCAACGAAACAACGGATTTGGTTATTGATATGAGTGTAAAACTTATTAGCGTTACTCCCGATGCAGAAAAGACAATGGCGTATATTGCTAGAGTGTCTAACCCTAGTAACCAAGATAACGAAAACTACGCAGGGCTATTACGTTATTGTATTAAGCATAATCACTGGTCTGTGTTTGAACAATCTACTATGAGTTTAGAGATTGAAACTACTCGTGGTATCGCAGCGCAAATTTTGCGCCACCGTTCATTTACATTCCAAGAATTTTCACAACGATATGCCGATACCAATCTTCTTTCTCAGCATATTCCTATTCCTGAACTTCGTCGTCAGGATACAAAGAACCGTCAAAATTCTACCGATGACCTTGATGGTTATCTGAAACTTGTTCTTGAAACTGAAATTCAAGAACACTTTGCTAAAGCACAACAACTTTATAATCGTCTTCTGAATCAGGGAGTAGCAAAGGAATGTGCAAGGTTTGTGCTTCCGTTGGCAACTCCAACAAGAATCTATATGACAGGCTCGTGTAGGTCATGGATACATTATATCAATCTACGCTCAGCACACGGCACTCAGAAAGAACATATGGTCATCGCTGAGCAGTGTCGTGAAATATTTAAAGAACAGTTTCCAACAGTATCAGAAGCATTGGAGTGGTAAATGCCAACGTATAATTTTAGAAATATCGAAACAGGTGAAGAGTTTGAGATCTTTATGAGTATACATGATCTTGATAAATATAAACAAGATCATCCAAACCTACAACAATTTCATAATAAATTTCCTGGAGTTGTGGGAGATGCAGGTATCAGGGATAAACGTCCTGATGGTTGGAAAGATGTTTTAAAAAGTATCAAAAAAGCAAACTACGGATCTACTATAGAAACTTAAACTTATATGGCAAGAAGAAGAAAAGACACCAGTTTCGATTTTGTAAATAACACTCCAAAACAAATGAGAAGGAAAAAACCAATCAATATTGAACACTTAAAAGATATTGAACCTTTAACTGATAATCAAGAAAAAACATTTGAACAATATAATGAAGGTAAAAACCTTTTCCTCTATGGTTGTGCTGGTACTGGTAAGTCATTCGTAGCAATTTATCTTGCATTAAAAGAAATTCTTTCTGGTAATTCTCCTTACGATAAACTTTATATTGTTCGTTCTCTTGTACCAACAAGAGAAATTGGATTTCTTCCAGGGGATCATGAAGATAAATCAAATCTTTATCAAATCCCATATAAGAACATGGTAAAATACATGTTCAAGATGCCTGACGATCCAGCATTTGACATGCTGTATGATAATCTTAAGGCACAAAATACAATCTCCTTCTGGAGCACTTCGTTCCTTCGTGGAACTACTCTTGACAATGCAATCATATTAGTTGATGAATGCCAAAACCTCAATTTCCACGAATTAGATTCTATTATTACCCGTGTAGGTACTGATACTAAAATTATTTTCTGTGGCGATGTTAAACAAACTGATCTTATCAAGACCAATGAAAAAAACGGTATCCTTGACTTTATGAGAATCCTTCAACTCATGGAAGAATTTGCCAGTGTAGAATTTGGAATTGAGGATATTGTACGTTCTGGTCTGATCAAGAGTTATCTTCTTAGTAAATTGCATTTAGGACTTGATGAACTTTAATCATGTAAAACTTTCTTTTGCCCTTAACGAAATGGTTGCTAAAACCATTGAGGGGGAAAGGGTCTATCCTGTAGGTGAGGATAAATTTTATCCATCTATTTCTACAATTACTTCATATCGAAAGCGTCACACCATTAAAGAATGGAGACAACGAGTAGGTGAACAAGAAGCAAATAAAATTTCAACCCAAGCAGCTTCTATAGGAACTTCTTTCCATAGTATGGCAGAAGATTATCTTAATAATAATTTTAATATAGAAAAATATAAAGATAAATACATGGCAAAGGTTTTGTTTATTCAGGCAAAACCTATTTTAAATATGATTAATAATATTCATTTTCAAGAGGCACCTCTTTATAGTGATGAATTTCAAATTGCTGGTAGAGTTGATTGCATTGGAGAGTTTGATGGCAAACTTTCGGTAATTGATTTCAAATCATCAATTAAAGAAAAGAAAGAAGAATGGATTGAGAATTACTTTGTTCAAGAGACAGGGTATGCTAAAATGTATGAGGAACGGTCTGGAATTAAGGTCGATCAGATTGTCACCATCATTGCTTGTCAGAGTGGAGAAACACAAATTTTTATTAAAAATCCATCTGACTATGTGCCTCTTTTGATAGATTATATTAAAGAGTACAGAGAAGGGAATGACAGATATAGACAAACTACTTGATGATAACTTTATGGATAAGAATAAGTTTTCGATGACAATCGAAACTATTGTGATGAACAGTAATAAATCAATGAATTATATTGATGCTGTTGTACACTTCTGTGAAAATAAAGATATAGAAATAGAATCTGTTGCCAAACTTATTGGACCAACACTAAAAGAAAAGATCAAAGCAGAAGCATTAAAACTTAATTACATTAAAAAAACCACAAGAGGCATTTTGCCTTTTTAAATTATGAAAGCATTTGATACATATCAAGTGTATACTGCAATTAAATTACACTTCAGTTCTAGTAGATACAATTACTTTGAATTTGCTGGTAAAACCAAAGTTTCTGTAGAAAAATTTTTACAAAGGAATGATCGGTATTTTTTTGAAAAGATTTCTAGCAAATACAACACAAATTGTGTAAAGGAATACTTTGTATCTAACTTCATTGCCAATTCTAATTTATGGATTGGTTCTATGTCAGACACCAACTATGTGGAATGGCAAAAAAAGATGCAGAGTATTTCTTATTTGTTTAAAAATGATCTTGAAAAGATTCTATTGGAGGTTCCTAACATCAATGAAGCATTTAAATGTAAAAAAAATCAACATTCATTAATAATAAAAATGTTTATGGGTAGACATTTAATGCTTGAAACACTAGTTATTCTTAATAGATTAACTAACTTTGTAAATAGATATGACATCATATTGAAAGATGATTGTATTTGGAATGAGATTTCTTTATTGATTAAAAAATACGATCCCTTCTTGAATTTTAATATGAAATCATTGTCAACGATAGTAACACAAGTAATCTAATGAGTTTCTTTTCATCCGAAATAGTACAAAGAGAAATGTTATATATGCAAAAACTCTATCAAGAGTTGAGTGCAAAGATGTATAGGTTTCCTTTTATGTCTAGAGAAGAAAGGGAAAAGATAGTGGATGATCTTGATCACTTAATTGATAAGCAGGAAATTTTATACACAAGAGTTGCACTTTCAGATCAGGAAGATGCAGTTGAATTTAAAGAACAGTTTAGAATTGCTGCAAAACAAATGGGTATTCCTACTCATATCATTGGGTCTGAAGTATTTAAAAATGCAAAACAATCACTTCAAATGATGAGAGATTCTTTGGATTATGATCCCCTAAATAAAGGGACCGACACTTGACAGGTCCTCACCTTTCTGCTATGATAATACAGTCAATACAACACTACACATTTAATACGGAGAATACAAACACATGTCTTTCGCAACACTTAAAAAGCAAGGTTCCCTTCTTGACAAACTTACTAAGGAAGTAGATAAACTCAACGAAGGTGGCAGTTACATTGATGAACGCATCTGGAAACCCCAGATGGATAAATCTGGAAACGGATATGCAGTTATTCGATTCCTTCCTTCTAGGAGCCCTGAAGATCTTCCTTGGGCACAGGTTTGGTCTCATGCATTCCAAGGTCCTGGTGGTTGGTACATTGAAAACTCTTTGACTACAATAGGTAAGCAAGACCCTGTTGGAGAAATGAATCGCCAACTGTGGAATAGTGGTCTTGATTCTGATAAAGAAATTGCTCGTAAGCAAAAGCGTAAACTATCTTACTACAGCAACATCTATGTAATTTCTGATCCTGCAAATCCTGATAACGAAGGTAAGATCTTCATCTACAAGTATGGCAAAAAGATCCATGATAAGATCTGCGAAGCAATGAAACCTTCCTTTGCAGATGAAGAAGCAATTGATCCCTTTAATTTCTGGGAAGGTGCTGATTTTAAATTGAAGATTACTAAGGTTGCTGGATATTGGAACTATGATAAATCTGAATTTGCTCGTCCTGCTACTCTTGGTAACTTTAGTGATGAGAAACTGGAAAAGATCTACAATCAACTGTATGATTTGAATGAGTTCACCGCTGCAGACCAGTTCAAGAGTTATGATGAACTTCAGAACCGTTTTGATATTGTTCTTGGTAAGAAAGGAACTCCTCGTGTAGATAGGGAAACCTATGAAACCGAATTTATGGAAGAAGAAATGGGACGCTCTGCCGCTGATCTTCCTAATCTTTCTTCTAGTGCATCTAGTTCTGACGATGAAGATAACTTCAGTTACTTCAATCGACTTGCTGATGAAGATTTCTAAATCATTTGGGGAGCATTGCTCCCCTTTTTTATTACTCTGAAGATTTTAAAGTTCTAGTAATGTATTCTGTGCTTGGAGTATATTGAATTATTTTTTGGAATATTTCTTCAAACTCTCCAAGGAATTCTGGTCTCAGTAATACAATATTTCTTTTTTTCTCATTGAGTTTTGATTCGTATTCATAGTTAGGGACACTAATTCTAGATTGTGATTTAGATAATAATTCTCCAGTAGGTAGTTTAAATCGAAATGATTCTTCAACAATTACACCTTCAGGCATAATAATATTATTTTTATATGAGATTGCTAATGTCTCATAGTGATGAACATCACTAAAGTTTTGATATTTTTTACTTAAGTATTGTTGAAATACCGCATCAGACATTGGCCAATCTGAATATAAATTAACTATGTTATTTAAAAGTATAATTACCCAATCATACTTGGGATCTTGATACTTTTCCATAGCAATTGTATCTGGTCTTTCCCAGTCCTTAACAAAGTAATCTTCAAATAATGTTGCAGATGGTTTGATCGAATCAATCAGTTTAATCCTAGAGAATATATTTTTAATTAATATATACTCTCCATCAAATGGATTTTTATTATACTTTAGATATATAATTTCTGGTAACTTTGAAAAATACATTTTAGTACTCGTCTGATAAAATATCTTCTTGCGTTAATGAAGTTAACTCTTCAAAATTTAAACTAATTCTAACCGTATGTACAAATGATCCTGGGGTTGGATTGAATGAATTGTTAGGAGTGTAATCAACAGACATTCTAGTTAGAGCACAGTATTTAGTAACAGGTAAGTAATCTTTTAAATTATTACCACCATGGGGAAGGATTCTAAAAACGTAAGGATAGTCAAGAAATAAACTGACATTGTTTCCAGATCTTCTAGCACCAGGATGCATTGCTAATTTAAATTTTTTAATAATATTTTTGATTTCACTTTCTTCTCCACGATTTCTTGCTAACATTATATAATCAAAATTAAATGATCGTGTATTCATACGATCAAATGTCTGTAAAGTATTATCATTGAAAGTTATTCCAAGAGAACCACCAAGTAGGGAATCTAATGATATACCTTCTGATTTAGGAATTGATCCTGCTTTTTCGAGAACTTGACCTACTGCACTACTAGTAACAGTACTTGCTGCAGTTGATATTGCAGCAGCAATATCAGCACCACCTTGACCTATAGCATTTCCCAAGGCACCAAAGGATACTTTGTTCCAAGTAGCACCATAATTGTATTCTAATTTTGGTGGCAAATATAAAAATATAGACCCAATTGAAGAGTTTGCTGCTGGATCTGTACCTGATGGTCCCGATAATCCTGTTTCACCTGAATCACTAGAAATTAAATTATTTAATCCACTTCCAAATAATCCTTCTAATCCACTAGCACCTTTTATTAATCCTTGTCTTATATCATTAACTGCTAATGCTTGAGCCGATTTGTAATTATAGATTGCAAATTGTAAGTAAAAATTATTTGGAGAGTTTAATGGATACTTTAAATTTCCAGATACTATTGCAGATAATGATTTTTGTCTATTTTTAAATTTTATTTTTTCTGCTTCTGCTTGACTATTCCCATCACTATTATTTTTTGCTTGTGGGGGCGGTGGCACTGTACCACTGGGATTTCCTATTGTACGTTCCCCACCGACACCAGTAGCCGATCCACCTGGGGTTGTTGGAGGAAGAGCGAACTCTACATTAGGTTTAAATGCAGCTGGGTTAAACGATGATGTCATTAGACCTTTTGTATTTTAATTGAACTCATAAATCTATTATTAGAATCATAAAATTGCTCTATAGTCAAAGCAGCAAAATCAACAATGTCTTTATCTTCAACCTGAAAAAATATATTGTCAGCTTTTTCTGGTATATATCTATGAAGAAGATAATCCTTTATCTTTATATTTTTATTTAGATATGATTGAGCAAGCAATATTCTATTTTTTTGAGTTGTGTAGTGTAAATTTGCTCCAAGAATTCCATCAGTATATTTTTCAAGAACTAGTACATAGGGATACCTATCCCAATGTCTTAACTGTTTAAGATACTTTGGTTTGTATTCAAACAAATAGAACTTACCGATCTCAATGCCGCTATGTTCAACAGCGTTGTTAAACAAATAATTGAATGCAATTTTTCTTTGCTCGTTTCTATTTGATGCGTTTTCTTTTTTAATTTGATCTAATACGCTCATAACTTTAGATCCTTTTCTGTTAGTACCTTAAATTCCCATTTTCTATCTGCACAATAATTTTTAGCAGCATCCCATTTAGCTTGATTGACTGCGTAGGTTACTACCTCATTAATATACTTTTTAGTTTTTTTCTTTTGAACCTTAGGTTCTTCAACTTGCCTCAATGGTTTTATCTCAATGATATAATTTTTTATTCCAGAGTTGGATGTTGCTCTGACATAAAAATCTGGAAAGTACCTATGATATCTGCCATCAACAGGGGATACGTATGGTATAATTATTTCTTCTGATGCCCACTGTAGAATATTCTCATTCAAATCACAGTACTTCATAAATTTTAATTCCCACAAACTGCGATAGATTATATTGGTGGGATCACCTTTGTACTTCTTAGGAAAGGATGGTCTAAATTTTCCAGAATATGCCATTATATATACGATAAATATTAATAACTTCCCCAACTTATTTAGATGAAAATTAGTACAATACTATCAAATGTTGTAGGTAATTATGGATTAGCCACATCTAATAAGTATCATGTTTCATTTACTAATATGAACGCAGCACTTGGTACTGCATTGGGGTTACAGAATATATCAGATCCATCTTTATTTGAACTTGAATCTAGTGCTAACAAAGCAGCAACAAAACTTAGTTACCTTTGTGATGAATGTAACATACCAGGATTTAGTTTTGCAACTGGAGACGTGAAAGGATTACAACCTGGAATCAATATTCGTAATGCACATACTAAAATATTTAATGAATTGAATTTAACTTTCTTATTAGATTATTCACATACAACGTATAATGTATTTCAAAGATGGTCTGATTTTATTTTTAATAAGCAAGGTATTCCAGGGTATGATATTAAATCATACTCTTTGATGAGATACTATGATGATTACTGTGCAGATGTTGTAATACAAAAGTTAGAACCAAGTAGAAGGGATATAAATGTTCAATCATTCTTTGATCCTCTTGGTAATGCTACATCTAGGAATACTCATGTGGTGATGAATCAATTGGTAGCACATAAAGTATTTCCATATAGCATGAATAATATTTCATTTTCTAATGGACCAAATCAACCAGTAAGAGTTCAAGTATCCTTTTATTTTGAGTACCTAGATAAAGTATAAGAATTGTATTTTTGGAGATAAACTATGGCATTGCCAACTTTGAATAACCCTACTTATGAATTGGTTATTCCTTCAACTAAAAAGAAAATTAAGTACCGTCCATTCTTAGTTAAAGAAGAGAAGATTCTTCTCTTAGCACTTGAATCTGAAGATGAAGTGCAGATTGCAAATTCAATGAAAGATATTATTTCTGCTTGTGTGCAGACAAAGGGAATTGATATTGATTTGCTTGCAACCTTTGATATTGAATATCTATTTTTAAACATTAGAGGTAAATCTGTTGGGGAAAAAATTGAATTGCTTTTAAAATGTCCAGATGATAATGAAACTGAAGTTTTAGTGTCAATTAACATTGATGATATTCAAGTTTATTTCCCAGAAGGACATGAGAATCAAATTAAAATCTCTGATGATTTGTGGGTTGAAATGAAATATCCTAATCTAGATTCATTTGCTCTCTTAGAGGATGCACAGAATCCAGATAACACATTTAAATTAGTTGCAAAATCAATTGCTAAAATTTATAATGAAGATGATGTTTGGGATAGTTCTACGACTACTGAAGATGAATTTATTTCATTTGTTGAATCAATGAACAATAAGCAATTCTCAAATATTCAAAAGTTTTTTGAATCAATGCCTTCATTGAAGCATACAATTAAGATTAAAAATCCTGTAACTAAAGTACAAAGTGATTATACTATTGAGGGTCTATCAAATTTTTTCGGATAGCCCTCTTCCATAATTCTCTAGAGAATTATTATAGAACTAACTTTGGTTTGATGCAACATCACAAATATAGTTTAACTGAACTAGATAATATGATGCCTTGGGAAAGAGAAATCTATGTTGCTATGCTATTAAAATTCTTGGAAGAGGAAAAGGCAAGGATAGAAAAACAAAACTCTAGATCTTAATGGAATCATCACAACTAGGATTACATGACTACAATGACGCCATACTATCTGTGTATGGCGCAAATCCTGTTGTGCAGATGGCAGCATCTCCATCGGAACAAGTTGATGTTGAAGAACCAACTGAACAACTTCCTACTAAAAAAGAAAAGAGAATAAAAAAAGGCACACTATTTACTGAAACTTTAAAGTTAAAGAAGGCTGCATTACTTAATTTATCTTTAGCAAAAAGAATATTTGATTATGAACAATCCCGTCTTAGAGAATTAACCACTGAGATTGGTGAGTTACAACCATCAAGAACTAGAGCAGAATCTTATTCTGACAAAGAGAAAGAAGAGAAAGAAGAGAAATCAGGAATTGGTGGACTATTCTCTAGATTCTTTAGGAATTTATTTTCTAAACTTGGTAAAGTATTATCTTTAAAGTTCAGAAGAAGTATCGGCAGAAAGAATCGATTAAGATTAAAGAAGTTACAGAGGACATATAGGAAATCAAAAATTGTATCAAAGAGATTTGCTAGAAATTTAACTAAACCATTTAGGCAAACATCAAGATTCTTTAAGTCACTTCCAAAAAAAGCATGGAAAGGAATTAAGGGACTTGCAAGCACAGCAAATCAAGTTAGAAAAGTTATTGGTGGGTCCATTCAAATGGCAAAGGGACCTAAAGTATCAACGGCACCCAAACCCTCTGGATTAAAAATGCCACAAATGCCATCTGGAATAAGTAAAGGTGCATCTAATTTGATGAAAGGTGCAAAAAACTTTACTAGATCTGGTCCACTTGCTGCTTTATTTGCTGGATTTGAATTCGGAGGAAGGAAAGGAGCAGGACAAACAGACGCTCAGGCAGGCATAGGAACCGCTGCAAGCGTCGCTGGTGGTATTGCTGGAGCGAAGGGAGGCGCCGCTGCTGGTGCCGCTCTGGGGGCAACTATAGGACTTGCTTTTGGTGGTATTGGTGCCGCTCCTGGCGCTGCAATTGGTGCTATCATTGGTGGAATTGGTGGAGGTTTTGCAGGATCGTTTGGTGCAAGTAAACTTGCTGATGTTGCCACTGGTGTAGATGAGAAGCAGAAATATGCAGAAGGTGGTGTGGTAACTGGACCTCAACTTGCATTGATAGGAGAGGGGGGAGAGCCAGAATTTGTGGTTCCTCAAAGTAAACTTGGTTATTTCTTATCGGGTAAAACTGGCATTGGGTTGGTAAATGCTGGAGCAAAAGTTATATTCAGTGGCGTAAGAAAGTTTGCAGATTCTATTGGACTTGATCCAAAAATACTCAGTTCAATTCCAGAACTTTCTTTAGAAAAAACATTACCCTCTAGTGATATAACTGTACCAGTAACAACAGACATAAGACAGACGCCAAAATTTAATTTGGGTAAAAATATATTTGATAAAATTATAGAGGGATTTAAAAATCTGTTAAGTGATTTGCCTAATTTATTACCCGCTCCACTCAAAGCATTAATAAGTGGTGTACAGGGATTGACAAATGGAGTACAAAATTTTATTGGAGATTTAACTGGTGGATCTGCTGCTGATTTGTCAGGTACAGGTGTTGTTAGAGAAGTTGATTTAAAGGCAAATACTCATAAAGACGTTGGACTTACAACTAAATTTGGGTATAGTGCTTTTCATGGTAGACATCATAATGGTGTTGATGTAGGTACATCTGGAAAGAGTGGTTTTCTTGTGGGGTTCAAAAAAACTGGTAAAGTTACTTTCTCTGGACCATCTGCTGGATATGGAAATCTTGTTATCATTAAAGATAATTCTGGAACTGAATACTATTTTGCCCATTTAAAAAATATAAATCCAGATTTATCGGTTGGGAAACCATACAATGGAGAAAGCATTGGTGAAATAGGAAACACTGGTCATAGTTCTGGAATTCATTTACACTTTGAGAAGAGACCAAAGGGATCTTCTGGGGTAGATCCAATGCCTGACGTTGGATTGCTTGATATAGGTAAAAAGAAACAAAAGATACCATCAAAAGTTTCTGATCCTGGTAGAACAGTTGAATTACCAACTAATCTTAATGCCCCTGCAAATCCATTGACTGTTTCTCCTGCTCTAAATATGATGGGAGGTAGTATAACGCCAACTCCTGAGGATCCATTTGCGATTGGTGGTACAAATACTATTTTAACTAATGGTGGTGGAGTACAATATATTCCTTTTCCTATTCCAATAAAATCGAATCCAAATAAACCAAGTTCAATATACTCAACTTGGGGAACTACTCCTAATAAGTAATAAGAAATGGCAAATATTCCAAGTAAAGCAATAAAAAAATTTAAGAAGGATATTCATAGAGAGATTGCTGCTGGGATTCTTATTGCTTATGGTTTGTTTCCACGTACCAATGAAGGTATCGCTAAAGCACAGCGTCTTATTGCAGGCAGAGAAACTTGGTTAGCACCTTCAGAACTACCAAATTATTATGATAATATTGAAAGTGATTTGATGATAGGCAGGGAAACTGCTGGCATCGTTAACATCAGAATGATATTGAAAGAATTTTATGGACTTGATAATAAACCAAGTGCAATTACAGTACCAAAATTAGATACAGGTAAAACAACTGTTTATAAACCAGAAGATAAATTTGTAGATGATATTACTGAACAACTTGATAACAAGTTAGAAGAAACTTCCGACAATATTATGGATGCTGTTGATGCTTTAATTGAAAAGCAGAAAAAAGATTTTGAAGATTACAAAAAGAAACAAGAGGAAGAAAGGCAGCAAAAGAAAGCAGGAGAAGAACAGTATCCAACTCCAATTGGACCAGATCCAATGCAAGGTCCAGTGGAACCTCCTGTCCAAGGACCAAAAGAACCCCCAAAGAAAACAGTTGCTCCAGAAAAAGATGAGGATTGGCAATCTGAAGTACCAGATCAATTAGGTACAAAATTAGATGAACTCATTGAACAAGTAAAGAATGATCCTCTACCTAAACCTGCTGGAGATAATAGAAAAAGAACCAAAGGGAAGACAATTAAGAGAAGTAAACCACGATACAGTGAGATGCATGTGGGGTCTCCTCTTGCTGAGGTTATGGATAATGTTATTGAAACAAAGAATGCTTTATTAGATCTCTATAAAATTACAAAGAAACATTTTGAATTTAAAAAAGGCATTGATAAAACATTAACTCAAAGATTATCTGCTAAAAAGAGAGAACAACAGTTAGAAAAACCATCATCTCCTGATGGAGATACTAAAATAAAAGATAAGGATAAAAAAGAAAGTTCACTTCAAAAATCATTAAAGAATGCATTAAGTCAGGGTCTTTTTACAGCAGCTATTGGAACGTTAACGCCAGTATTGTTATCTTTGATGGCACCATTTTTAGGAAATCAAAATGATATTGAACCTGAACCTGAACCAGATATTAAACCAGATAAATCACCTTCAGATCAATCACAATTAGAACCTCCACCAGCACCAGATCTTCCTCCACCAGAAACAGAATCTCCAAAATCTCCTAAACCATTAGTTGATGTTCCACCAGCACCAGTTTTGCCACCACCAATAACTATTCAACCTGCTGCTGAAGGTAGAAAATTTGATAAAAAGAAATCTGAACCACTTAAACCTTTAAATATACCTGTGTCAAAAACTGGAAAGAATGAAGAACTATCAAAAGTAATTAAACCATTGATTGCTGCTGTACAACTTCCAGTTAAAGTTGGAGCGGGAGCAATGCTTTCTTTTGCACATTCAATTGTAAATCCTTTTGCTATGTTTATGCCTCCTTTTGTAAAGGGATTTATTAATAATATTTTTAAAACAATATCAGATTCTGCTGGATTAACTGGTGTTAATTTTCAACTATCTGGTGATAGTTTTGTTGATACATTAAAGAAAGCATTAGGAGGTGCATTTGGTGGCGGCGGCGGGGGCGGCGGCGGTGGCGGCGGCGGTGGCGGCGGAGGTGGAGGCGGCGCTGGAGGCGGCGATGGTGGTGGTGGTGGATTATCAACATCAGCTAGTAGTGCCGTTAAAGATCCAAATGTTAAAGCGTTTTTAGATGTTCTTGCAAAACCAGAATCTGGAGGGAGATATAATGTTTCTGTTGGTGGAAAACTATTTTCAGATATGTCTAAGCATCCTGAAATGTATAATTCAGAGTTAAATTCTGATGCAGCAGGAAGATATCAATTTCTAAGCACGACATATAAACCAATTGCTAAAAGGTTAGGGTTGAAAGATTTTAGTCCTAGAAGTCAAGACCTTGCTGCTGTTCAATATTTAAAAGATCTTGGAGTTCTTGATGAAATTCAAAGTGGAGATCCTAAGAAACTTGCAGATGTTAAACGTAGATTACAAGGAAGTACTTGGACTGGATTACAAAAATATACCGATGATTCTTACTTGAAAACGTTTAAAGATAGACAAAAATTTTATAATGATACTGCAAGACCAACAACAGCAGGAACTCCACCAATAACAGGAACACCCAAACAGCAACTTGAAGCACAGATAAACCAAATATTAGGCATACCTCCACAACCACCACAGGTGCCAACGATGCCAAATTTATTTGAGGGAAGTTCTAGATCACCAACTGCTAATTTATTTACGTTACAACCAACTCCATAGTTATGTCTAATCCATTACTAATAAACAATTTTACTATTAATAAGTTATCAATAACTCTTTCCAATGGAAAGAAACTTAAAATTGATAGTGGATCTGTAGCGTCATTGGAATATGCTGAGACAATGATGAGTAAGTATCTCACTATTACTTTAAAACTTATTGATACTACTTCTATATTATCTCAAGGAATATATGGTATGGAACCAGTAGAACTTGTCATGACTGATAATGTCAATAAAGTTACCTACGAATTCACTGAAGGTTCTAATAATGGAATACTATACGTGTATGAAATACATGATAAAGAGATACTCGATAAGCAAAAAACATTTACATTAGAATTGTGTAGAGGGGATGCTTTAGATAACTATAGTACTAGAGTATCCACTGCTTTCAAATCAACTACACCAACAAAACTAATCAATGATATTATTGGTGGAGTTCTCAAAAGTAAAAAGACAATCAAGGTACAAGATTCTGTTAACAAATTATCTTTTGTTGCTCCAAATGCAAAACCGTATGAAGTATTGACTTGGGCAAGAAATAAATTTATTGGAATCAAAGATGGGAACAAAGGTGGTCAGTTTATTAGTGCTGGATACTTTTTCTTTGAAGATTATTATAACTACAATTTCTTACCGATAGATAGTTTCTCTAGCAAAAAAGATGTAACATATTCTTTTGTTACTGGAAATAATACTGGGGGAACAGAACAAATAAGTACATTAACTAACATTAAACAAACAAGTGGATTAAATTTGTTTAACAATTTTGAAAAAGGGTATTACTCTGGTCGAATTGATTTCTTTGACTTAGTAAACTGCGAAGTTATCACAAAAAAGTATAACATCAAAGATGATTATTCTAAATGGAGTAAACTTGGGTCTAATGACAAACTTCCAAAAATATATGATGAAGTTCTTTCTAAAACACAAACAAGATTAATGACAGTCGTATATAATAATGATTTATTTTTAGAATCAGGTAAACTTGTTACTAAAAATAGAACTCCTTTTGAACAAATTGTATCACAATCAATAACTAGATTTGGTACGTTCACTAGTCAAGTTGTTAGTGCTACTGCATATGGTAATCTTGGATTGAATGCTGGTGATTTGGTTACCATTGATATGATTGATCCTGATACAAAAAGAGATGCTACATATAGTGGGAAGTATATTATCTTTGGTGTAGATCACATATTCACTAAGTCAGGTGGTGAAGGTCGATTAAAAACAAAACTTACATTGGTAAGAGATTCATTCGGAGTTTAAAATGAAAGACATTAGCACTCATATTGCATCTAATAGAAAAATTTTAGATGACCCAACATCCTCTCCTCAATTAAGGAGGCACGTTGAAGAGGAACTTTATCAGTTAGAATATTATAAAGGAAAACATCCCGAAGAAAGTCATGATCCAAGTCCATTAGAATTGTTTTGTGAATTAAATCCTGAAGCATTAGAGTGTAAGATGTACGATGATTGATACTGGTAAAACGACATTAGAATCTAACTATTGGATTGGCGCTCAAGGCGGAGGGTTTTGGATTGGGCAGGTTGAAGGTGATGGTGATATAACTATTTCTGGAGCATCATTACAAGATGTGTCTGCATCTAACAGAGTTAAAGTTAGAATTGTTGGATACCATTCCAGAGACAGGAAAGAATTGCCTCCACAGGATCTCCCTTGGGCTACTGTAATGATGCCTAACAATGCTCCAACTGTTAGAAATGCTGGAACTGTTCATGGATTAGAAAATGGTGCATGGGTTATTGGAACTTTTCTTGATGGTGAAAGTGCTCAGCAACCATTGGTAATGGGTTCTATTGGCATTACCGAAAAGTCACAATCATATGAAGATAGATTAGTTAAACTTACAGAAGCGTTTGACAATAATTTTAAACCAAGAAGAGAGGAACTGAGAGATAATAATAAACCAGGAGGAGTTGAGAATAACGGTCCATCTGGAAGAGGGCAGAACGCTGGTTCAAAATCTGCAAATGATAAAAATCAAAAACAAAATGAGAAGCAGATTTATGCTATTGCAAATGGTAAATGTGGTCCTAGACCAGAGGGTGAAGTTACTAGAATACTGAATGATTTATTCAGATTTGTAGATAAGAATGATAAAGTAGGTAGTTTATTTGTAGACAAAGTAACTGGCAATGCAATTAAAAGTGTTAATTTAATTGGTAGTTATGTTAGTAGATTTGCCGCAGTTACTAATGGATTATTGGGTGATATTAAAGCACTAATTTTATATGAAGTCAAGAAGTGGTTTCAAAAATATGTAATTACACCAGTCACTGCTGCACTTAGTTTGAGTAAAAATAAGAACCCTGAAGTAATTTGGGCTACTAATCAAGTTGGTGATACTATACTTGAAATTATTAAGTGTATCTTTAAAACTATTTTAGAAAAGTTGTTGAATTTTTTCTTAGATCTTGTGCTTGGTATACTTGAGGATCTTCTTAATTCTGCTTTTTGTTTAGTATCTAATATCTTGAGTGCAGTGGCATCTCAAATCAACGGCGCAATAACTCAAGCACTATCTGCGGTCACCTCGGTAATCTCTATCGTCTCTGCAAAGGGAGATTACGGCGGGTCAATTATTAAGAAGATTGGATCTTATATTGCACAGTTCTGTGATGGAAATCTTTCTTGTTTTCTTGGCATCGGAGAGTTTTCAACTAAAGAAGGAGAGAAAGAAGATAATAAAGTAGAAAGTTTCTTTAACAGAATGGATGTTCTTGGTAATGTATCTAAAGATCTTGAAATTGGATTGTATGGAAGTGATTCATTCTTAAGCACACTATCAAATACTAAAATTATTTCTAGTGATGGGAAAGTAATTAAAGGATCATTAGATTGTTCTAAAGCAACTCAAATTAAGTTACCTGCATTCCCAAGAATTTCTATCACAAGAGGTGATACAAATGATAACTACAGACCACCAAGTTTATCACCTGTTATTGATAGTTATGGGCAGGTTGTTGGTATCTATCCTAACGATCCTGGAAGTGGATACATTAGTGATCCTGATTTAAACCTCATAACTTATAATGATTATGGCGAAGATGGATCACTTGTTCCGTTATTAGATAGAGATGGTGGAATCATTGGAGCTGGTGTTGAAAATAGTGGCGGTGGATACCCATATTTTGATGGGTCAGTCACTAATAGTAAAGCTCCATTGGATTCAAATGGCAATTTAGATACTGACAATTTGTATGGTGTTTATGCTGGCGATCCATTCTGGTTGGGAATTATATCAATTGATACTCCGCCAATTATTTTAAATACTGGTTCTAATTACGATGAGAATTGTAAAATTATTATTGAGTCCCCTGAAATTGAAACTGCAGAAGTTGTACACCCAATACTGCAACCAGAATTTGTTAATGGTAGATTGATATCTGTCAAAGTTTTGAAAGAGGGATTTGGATATACTACTTTGCCTAAAATATATGTTTCATGTGGAGGAACTGCTAAGATTGCACCAGTATTAAAATTTGTTCCAAGAAAAGATGCCAAGAAATATCTTAATACCTATGATAAATATGCTACAATTATCGATTGTGTTGGTCATCCAGGAGATGGAAAATGAGTTTTAATGCTAATATTCCAGGATTAGATGATCTTACTAATAAAATATTAAAAGATATTAATAACTTTAAAGAAAGTAAAGACATAAGATATCCACATGTTAAGTGTTTATCAAGTACGATTGGACACAAGATTGAATTAAATGAAACTGAAGGAAATGAAAGTATAACAATTCGTCATGGTATAACTGGGGCATTTGTTAAGATGTTTGCCAATGGAGATGTTGAATTGTATTCTCCAAGGGATATAAATGTTGCTGCCGCCAGACACGTCAACATTAAAAATGGAACCAAAGTTAATAAGAAAAAGCCAGATGATAATGATAGGATGGTTATCACTGTCGCAGGAAATGCACATCTTCTTGTAGAAAATGATATGCATGTGCATGTCAAAGGAAATAAATATGAAAGAATTGATGGAGAATATCTTTTAAATGTTGGTGATAAATTTATCACTACAATGGGAGAAGGATTTCTTAGATCGGCTGGTTTGTATTCAATTGATGTAAGTAAATTTACTACAAATGGATCTACAATTGAAAGAAATCTTAAAGAAGGTGGTACAATGAGAGATTCATTTGCTGGTACTTACATCATTGAGCAAACTTCTCCAGGTGGAGTACTTAAGTTATCAAGTTTAGGTGACATTGAAGTGTTTGCTCTTGGAAGTATGCGTACTAATATTGTTGGTGATGCTGAGTATATTATTGGTGGTAAAGTAAACTATAATATTGCTGGATTGAGAACCATTGTTCCCACTGGCGTCAATGCTGGTCCTTTAGCACCAACTGAACCAGCATTTGCTATTAATATTGCTGCTGGAGCATACAGTTGTACAACTATCCTAGGTAATGTTGACATCACTGCCACTATCGGTATAATGGAGTTGTTTGCAGGGGGTCCTTACCTTGATGTGAACTGCCTCACTGGTGTCTACCTCAACTAAGGGGCTTGACAAGCAAAACCACGTGTGGTAGAATATCTTTGTTGTAATTTGAATGTTTATGATTGATGGTGCAGTCGTAGATCACGTTGAAGTAAACATCTTAAGTAGATTGTTTACTATCTATTCTAATGAAGGTGATGCTTTATCTATTCATTGTGAAACACCAAAACAATTTAATGATGTTTTAACTTTATGTAAATCAAGTTTATCTTCTGAGGATGTTAGATATGTATACTGATCAGTTTCCTATAATTACAGTGAAGGAATTAAAAGATAACTTTGACTTTGTTTATACTTTAGTTGTGCGTGAAAACGTTACTTTTAAAATTAAGTCAGACGATCAAACGGTTTTGTTTATGCCTGTAAAGGATTATGAAATGTTGATTGACGTTTTTAATACTGCCAAGTATAAAAAGGGGTTAACAACAGTTTAATACGTGGGAGCGTGACGTAATCGGTAGCCGTATCGGACTTAAAATCCGCTGGATGTATAATCCGTGGGGGTTCGACTCCCCCCGCTCCTACTCATGTATAGATATCAATTAAGAAAAGAAATTTGTTATATAGAACACGTTGGAATTGCCGAGGTTTATTTCTTAAATGGAATGCCTTTTTTATATGATGAACTAGATGAATTACATCAATATGATTCTGGTTTAATGCGATTAGCAGAGATGCATCCATTGATTACTATAGAAGAGTTGACATCCAACTCTGAATACCTTATAATGGAAGAAGCACATCCATTAATATTTGAAGTTCCTTGTGATGAAGAATCTGTTTTTCCGCCCTTGTAGCTCAGTGGTAGAGCAACGGTTTTGTAAACCGTTGGTCGCTGGTTCAAATCCAGTCGGGGGCTTTGGATGGACTTCGGTTCTTCCATACGGGTCGGGACCATCATATCCGATCCACCTGGGGAATTAGCTCATTTGGTAGAGCACTGCTTTTGCACGGCAGGGGTGAGGGGTTCGAGTCCCCTATTCTCCATGAGTTCTCTACTCCATTATGTCTTTAATTTCTCAAACAGATCGTGCTATGGCAATTCAAGCAATTGAATTTTACATTTCTTCTTTGAAAACATATCACACTCCAAATCCAGAAAAGATTAGTCAATATAATACTCTTCTAAACTGGATCAAATTAGAATATCAAAAAAACAATGCTCAGTAGCTCAGCGGTAGAGCGGACGACTGTTAATCGTTTGGTCGCTGGTTCGATCCCAGCCTGAGCAGTTCTTAAAACGAAATTCATTTTTTGGTTACAAAAAAGTCGAGAAAAATATTTTGGCAAAAAATTGCTCAAAAGGGTCGATGGTAATTTCCACTATATAATAGTGAAGCAGTAAAACTATGAACCCCAATAATGATAGGAGGACTTTTTTTGTCCCTACTAGGGATCCCTGGAATCATCACATATATCAAATGTTAAAATATATTGATAAATTACAAGAATTTTATATTAAAAATAATGACCCCTTTTACGAAGAACAATCAAAAATCATTAGAGCAGCGGTTTGTCATTTAAAACATAAAATTAAATCATTGGAGGGGGATAATAGTAGAGTATGTCTAGAGGAAGAATGAGTAAAGTTGATATTATTGCCAGAATTTATAAAATGAAGACAGAATTGTATAATGGAGTTTATCCAGAAAAAAGTGCGGACTGGCACGATGGAGCACAAGACACCTTAAATAAAATTATCAGCATAATCAACGAATATAATTCATGAACCAATCATCTCTCATACTAATATTATGTCTTTCTCCATTAGCAGTAATTTTTATTGCAATGAAGATGGTACTTTGGTTAGGAGAAACAGCAGAATTTGTTGCTAAAACTAAAGAACTTGAGAGAATGCAACATGGTCCTTACATAGTTTGGAATGAAGAAGAAGAAGAGGAGGAAGATGAATGGACCTAGGTAAACTTTATAACAGAATTGCTAAAGTAAAGAATGATCTTTTGATGGAAGAACCTTGTCCAATTTATGAACCACAATGGGAAGAACTATATGGCACACAGAATGAACCAAATACAACCAGAACACCTAGTCACTCACAAAGAGTGTCAGGAGATGATTGATGCTGCTATACGAAGGCACAATAGAAATGCTTCCATTATTTCTATGTTTGTTGGTTGGTTTGTCCTCGCTTTATTTGCTGAGGGATTATTGAGATTGATTGGCGTTATCCCACCAGTACTACCATGGCTAAACATTACCCTGAAATAATAAGCATAGTTCTATTATTGGTATTTGCTGCCACGATGTTTTATCAAGGCACATGTATCTTGAGAAATAAACGTGGGTATTCTCTACGAGATTACATGAGGTATGATAGTGAAAATATGAGACGCAGGATAGAGGAAATACTTAATGATAAATAACCAGTAGCTTGGGAAGTTGACATATGATGAATTGTATGCTAAACTGTGATTTCCGTGTGAAGGATTCCGCTGTATACCTTTAGGGGGGTTTACTCCCCCATTTTTTTAAGAGGTTTTATGTATTACTACTATACGTTATTGCTCATATTTGTAATAATTGCTTATATGATTTCTGTGGATCAAAATATGGCAGCTTATATTGTATTACTTTATAAGTTGTTAAAAATTAATATACAAAGGTTATTGTTTATGGCAAAAATGTACCCACGGTTGTTTTTGGATTTTTGGATGATGAAGAGGCGACTTGACAGATCCCGTAAAGATGACCTATGATGGATGAGTGCTTAATTTTAGAATCTCGCATGGAGAAGTAAAATGGGAATGTTCGACTATTTCCGTTCATCGTATGATTTGGGTGAGCAATTTACAAATACAGTGTGTCAAACCAAAGACATTGAAGATGGTATTGGTGGCACAATGACTGACTACTGGTTAGACCCCAGTGGTCAGTTGTGGAAACCATCTTATCTTGGAACACATGACTTCTGTGAAATCACAGAGGATGATGACCGATATGATGAGAAGCGTAAGTTTCTCAATTTTGAATGGATTCCTACTGGTGTTCATGGTAAGTATCAACCATATGATATCACAAAGTATATTGAAATCTATCCTGCTGAATGGAAAGGAAAGTGGGAAGATTGGCCCCGCTTGCGCTTACACTTCAGATATGGTATACTACAAGAGCACATAGACATGACAGGACGATGACCCATTATGATAAGTTAATTGACGCTTTGGTCCAGCACCTTTATGATGCATGGGAGCACAAACATTGGGATGAGCAGCTAGCAAAAAGAAAAGCACATGAGATTCTAACAACTGTAGAAGCATTTCAACAAAATCGTCTCTTATCAACTACAGACACATCTGTATATACACAATGGAGGGCATCTGACTGATGAGTAAATTTAACATTTATGACGAATCTACAGGTGAACATTTTAATCTTTTTCAGTATATTGAATCTCTTGAAGAAAGAATTAAAATACTGGAAGAAGAAAATATTGAGACAACTAACGTACTTTACGAACTTCATAATAGGATTGACACGCTATGTATGAAACCCTGACTGAGTTTGAACGAGCACTTGCTCGATTTGGTGATAAAGTCCAATATATAGTTGGTCTTGAAATTGGTGATAAAATAAGTCCTGAAGTTGCATATCAAGAAATCAAAAATATGATTAAGGAACTTAAAAAACTTCGTAAAAAAGAAAAATCTGATTGGATTACAACGGAGGAACAATGAAAGATTCTCTTAAAATAACAGAAACTGAAAATGGATTTGAAATTCAGTGGGATCCTGAAGATCCTAAATGGTCATTTCTTAATTATATGTCAGAAGAGGAAGTAAACCTACTATTAAAAGAAGCACTAGAAAACTCCTTACCAGAACGCGAAGAGTTTATTTCAAATTATCATGATTGAGTTTAAAAGTATTTGGAGATCGTGGGCACTTGCACTTGGAGAAAAGGCACATAAAAAAGATCAAGAAGCAGATAAGGTTGCAATTATACGCACTTTTATCTTTGCTACATATCTTGTCACCAACGCATTTATTATTGCTGGTGTGATAAGACACTGGAATGATCAACAACCTATTCACATTGAAATCTATGAAAATTCAAACTATTCCGAAAAGTTACACTCAGAAAGACGGCACAATTTGGGAGTGGATGGAAACATCAGCATTGAGGGCGTATATCGCTCAGGAACAATCAAAAATCGCACTGGGGAATTTGAATGAGCGCCCAAAACGAGTATCCTAAGATTGAAAATGAACACAGCTACAAATTACATACGAAAGTGTCGTAAACGGAAAACTATGATAAAACCTACAGGAACATGGGCAGAACTTATTGGCACTTTTGTCGCTATTGTGATCTTTGCTCTACTTGCTTTATCATTTCAGGCATGGTTATTAGGATTGGTTTTTTCTTGGTTTAACGTAATTCTTTCTTTCTGGCAATGTGTTGGAATTATTGTATTACTTAATGGTATTCTTTCTGCAGCAAAATCATGAAACTTTTAAAGACGCACAAAACTTATGATTTTGGACATGACCTGTACATACAACTAATTAATACTGGTCGTCATTATCCAAAATTCTTAAAAAATAAATCCTTAATTCAATTTACATTTAGTTGGGGTGATTTTCCAAGTTGGCCATATCTTCAGGTAGCGGTTGGTAGTGGTCGTTTGCTTGGTATTATATTTTGGTTATATAAATTTGGATTTGATCTTGATATTTTTTCAAATACTTGGAACTGGGACTACTTAATTGAAGATAAAATAGAGGACCAAACAAAGGACGAGTTATAAATAAAAGCAAGAACTATAATCTTGTCATATAGGGTAGATTAATGGCATTAACACGTCTTCAGAACATCATTTCGTCAGTAGAAGGAAGAATATTATATGTAAATCCTGATGACTTTGATGCAACTGATGCTATTGACAATAAAGGTAATTCTCCAGTAAGACCCTTTAAAACAATCGCAAGAGCGATGCTTGAAGTTGCTAGATATTCATATGTAAGTGCTGGAAATGCTGATGATAAGTTTGACCAATTTACAATTCTTCTTTATCCTGGCGAACACATAGTTGATAATCGTCCAGGATTTTTTGCATATAAATTAGAAAATAATAATTACGTTGCAAATATTACACCATTTTCACCAACAGCAGTCAACGGCGAATATGGATGGAGTAATACTACAAAACAATACGCAGATTTATATAAAATTACCAACTCAATTAGAGGTGGTTTAATTATTCCAAGGGGAACCTCTATCATTGGTCTTGATTTAAGAAAAACTAAAATCATACCAAAATATGTTCCATATGGTGGTAATAATACAGCACCAATTACAACTACAGTAAGTTGGACAGCAAATGTTAATACAAAAAGACAATTAACAATCACTGCTGTTGCTGGTGGAAATATCAATAATCTGGTAATTGGATCATATTTTGAGAAAGATATTACTTCTGGAACTACAGTTTTAATACCTGCTGGAACTACAATTACAGGTATTGATTGCAATTTCAATGGAAGTTCTGCAACAGTAACAATATCAAGAGATCATGCTTATACTGGAACATCTGATGGTGGAACTGGTGCTGTTAAAGTTCCATATGAAGATGATAATAGTAGAGCAGCACTGTTTAGAATAACTGGTGGATGCTATTTTTGGCAATTTTCTATTTTTGATGGGGACCCAACAGGAATTTACACTTCTGCACAAGTAGATCCATCAGTAACTCCAACACTGACTACTAGTAGCACTGCTTTAAAGTTATCAGAATTTAGTCATAGTAAACTGACTGTATTTGAGTATGCATCTATTCATGATCTGAATACATTCTACAGAAAAGTATCTGATGCAATTTCAGTAATCAACTGTCTTAAAATTGAAACCAAAATTCAAGAAAACAGAATTGTTGGTCCTCTTTCTGATAGCGTTAGCATAACAAAAGTTGTAAGAAATCAATCTCAAGTTGCAGTAACCTTAAATCAAGAATTAGATTTGACTGCTGGCAACTTTGTGTCTATTGTTGGTGATGGCAACTTTATTACTAATAATTCTCAAACTAATTCATATTACGCTGGATCTAAAAAGATTTCATCTGTAATCAGTAGAAGTGAATTTGTATTTACATTAACTACTACTGAAGTTAGTACACTGAATGCTCTAGAAACAGATGCTGATTTGGCAATCACAGGAACACAAATTCAATATACTCCGTCTGGTAGTGCAAAGGTTGAAATTGAGATTGATACGGTAGAATCTGCTTCTCCATACATCTTTAATATTTCTCTTCGTTCAACATGGGGTATTTGCGGTATGCACGCAGATGGTTCTCGTGCAACTGGATTTAAATCAATGGTTGTTGCACAATATACTGGCATCTCACTTCAAAAGGATGATGGGGCATTCTTTGAATATGATACTAATACTAGCACATATGTAAATATTGCTGGCAAATTGTATCATAAAGATATCAATGCCATTTATAAACCAGCCCAAAGAAGTTATCACATTAAGGCATCTAATCGTGCAGTAATTCAGGCAGTATCTGTGTTTGCTGTTGGATATGCTGATCATTTCATTGCTCTTGATGGTGGTGATATGTCTATTACCAACTCAAACTCAAACTTTGGATCAAATGCAATGAGATCCATTGGATATAGTGATACTGCATTTAAGAAAGATTCGCTTGGTACAATTACCCATATTATTCCACCAAGAAATGTAGAATCTACAGATTCTAATGTCTATTGGGAATCAATTGATACGATAAAAACAGCAACAAATATAGATCCAACAAGGAGAGTTTATTTGAAAGATAGAACTACTTTCTTACAAATTGATTCTCCTGGAAGTGGATTTAATGTATCTACTAGAGCAATTCAAGATCCATCTGGAGTGCAAAAAACACTTAACTTAACTTTAACTAACGGTACAATAACTGGAGTATCATTTTTAGGAAATGATTTTGGTACATTCCAACCAGGAAGTCAAATTCATTTAGCATCAGATTCTACAACTGGTCTTCCATGTGAAATTACGGTTGGTGGAACTTTAACCTCAGAAGTTAATAGATACAAAATTGGTGGAAGAACTTTAAACCCAAATGGAACAGCATTTGTAGATAAAATATTTGTTCCACTTTATAATTCAGGTCAGAATTTCACTACAGAAAAATCATCAGATATTCAAAAACAAAGTAATGGTAATGTTTTTGGATATGATTTTGTCTTAAACAATTGGTTTGTTTATGTAAATCCATCCACAAATAATATTCGAGCGACAATTGATGGAAATACCTCAAAATATGGAGTTGGTAAAATTGAATCAACACCTACATCTTATCTTAAGAGAATCAAAGATGAAAGAACTCCAAATGATAAAATTTATAGATTGCGATATGTAACTAAGAGAAGTAGTGATGGCACTCTTCCTTCATATCCACAACCAGGATATGTATGTCAACAGAAAAAAGGAATAGTACCTGGAAAGGGGGATAGATGGGCAGATGCTCATGATTTAATTTTAATTAATAAAGAATTCATTGCTAGAGAAGCATATGCTAGAGTAAATCCAACTATGCCATCTAATACAACATCTCAAGATTGTATTGATGATGTTATTGATATAATGGAAGCACTTGCATATAATGTAAAATTTGGTGGCACTGATCAAATTTATGATGCATCGAATTTATATGTAACTGGAAATCATGTTGATGGAGAGCAACTAGCAACTATTAGTATTTTTAATCAAGCGAAGGAAATTGCAAAACAAGTTATTAATAATACTAATGTAACTATACAGGGCACCCATGGATTGTTACAGAAAAAGACCAATACCCAACCACAAGTAATCGCTGTTGGTGGTGGATGTACTGATGTTGTATCTGCAATTGAAACATTGATGACAATTGTTACTACAGCAGTTCAAAATGATAACATGAATCATGCATCAAGAACTGTCCCTTCTGCTACTTACAGTAGATCATCTGGTCATGAATATGATGAAGTTTATTATATCTACGAAGTTGAAGAAGTACAGAAATATAGTTTTGATGGCATTACTGAAGTTGAAGGTATATATTACTTAACTATATTGAGGGGTTCTGTAGAAATTAATGGATCGAGAGCAATTAGTGCCTCAGTTCTTCCTGGAAATACATTTAAATTTAGTCAAAACACTGATGACTTATATCCAAATATTGATATCGATAATATTGTAAGTGATCCAATAATTGCTAAAAGTATTGCTGATCCAGTTGTTATTGGTAAGGTCAAGACAACAAGTGGATTTACTAATTCATTCTTAGATCCAATCAATACTGCATGTAGTGTCACTAAGGAATCTATTGCATATTTCTTAGATGAATATTTGAATAATCAATTACAGTGGGATTGGACTGATAAGCAAACATCAAATAGTTTAGTATCGCATGAATTATTCAGTCCAGCATCAATTTTACAATTAAAATCTGGAACTGGATCTTCTGAAGTTAGAAGAGTTTCAATTAGACCAGATATTCCGACTCTTGGTATTGCTGTAGAACTTCGTAGACCATCTACAATTAGATCAGGTAACCATACATTTGAGTATGTTGGATTTGGTCCTGGTAACTACTCAACTGCATTCCCAATTCGTCAAACAAAAGTTCTCACTCAAGAAGAGCAGAAATATTCACAATCATTGAAGGAGCAAGGTGGTATTGCTTTCTATTCTGGATTGAACTCAAACGGAGACCTTTATATTGGCAATACTGTTATTAACGCAGTTACTGGTAAAACGTCTGAGAACCAGATTACAGAATTAACTGAATTGACAATCACTGATAACCTAAATGTTCTTGGTGGATCTGGAAATACTTTAGCAACTAATTTCCAAGGACCAGTTAATTTCTTAAACAACCTTGTTGCTGATGGTGATAGCATCATTTCAAGATTAAAATTGAGAAATGCTGATGGTATTATTAGCACTATTACTAATAAAGATACGTCACCAAGTACTGGTGCTCAAGGTGATTTTGTATTTAATACTCAACCTACAGAAGGATCTAACATTGGGTGGATGTATACTGATAAGAATGAATGGAGACCAGTTGGATTAATTGGTGCAGAAAAAATTCATGCATATAAGAGTGGATCTAATTATGTTTTAAATGTTGGTCAAGATTTAATTAATATTGATTCAAATACAACTGTAAATGTAAATTATGATCTTGATGTAACAAATAGACAGAGAATTGGAACTCATCTTGATATTGGTACTGGTGCAACCTCAGTGATAACATCCAATAGTTCAACAAAACAGACAAGATTGTATCTTGAGCAGTCATGGACTTCAAACGGTATTGAATATAAACCAATATTAATTAAGTTGACAACTGATACTGGTGCTAATGTTGAAAATAAAGTTATGGACGTAAGAGATGCATCTGACATATCGGTATTTAATATTGATAAAAATGGTAATGTAAAACTTAAGCAAGGTTCTTCTTATGGTATTTCTGATTCTGCATTTGGAACTGTACTGACTGTAAAGGCAAACTCAAACGTTGCAAATGGAGAAATAAAAGTTGAATCATTAATTACTCCAATTACATTCTTAGTCGCTGATTACACTGGATCTACAGCAGGAGCTAATCCTGTGTCATATGAGTATGGATTTAAAACTGAAGCAAATATTAACACATACAAATTCCAAGGATCTCCAAACTTTATTTCTCAATTTAATACAAGATCAATTCTGTTGTTTATAAATGGTGCATTGCAAACTCCATTTATAAATTATTTCTTCAATGGTCAATTCTTCTATTTTGCTTCTGCTGTACCTGATGATGCCAAAATTGACATTCGTTGTCTTGCAAACTAATAAATACTAACATAGGAAATCAATAAGTAAATGGCACTTACTAGGATTACATCCACTGTAATTAAAGATTCGACAATTACTGAGGGTAAATTTGATAAACCGTATCTTGATTCTAGCAACGCTGATATTGCTACACAATCAATCACTTTCCAATCTAGTGTAAACATTAGAGTTGGAACTGGTTCTAACTATTTTACTGCAAACAATAACTTAGTTACTATATCAGCACCTGCTGCCGCTGATACGGCATTAAATATTTCTCTTGGTAATTTACTTTTATCGCAAGGTAATCTAAATGTAAGTAATGGTAATGTTGCTACTCAAACATTAAAAGTAAAATTAGGTAGTCAAGGTGCGCCTTCAATTTATTTTGGGGAAGATTCTTCAACTGGTATATTCTCAAGTTCAGGAGTTATTAATTTTTCTGTTAGTGGTGTTCCTAAGTTACAAATTACTAGTGGTGACGGAATAAGATTATCTACCAATAAATTGTTGTTATCAACAATTGGAACATCTTTTGATAGAATTGCTGAATACGTCACTGGAACAGTTGGAGAACTTAGATTCGGTGGAGTAACCGATAGGTTAACTTTAAGTGTAAATGATGAAAGGGTAGTTTATGTTAGTGCTGTAGATGATACAAATGGTGAATATCCAAACAGCGAAAATAGAGTAGGTATTAATAAGAATAATCCACAATCTGCTTTAGATGTAAATGGTATTATTACTGCAGATGGGTATTCTGGAATTCAATTATCAAACTTACCAGTAATTGATCCCACAAGAGGTGGTACAGGTCTTACTTCTATTGGATCTCCTGGACAATTAGTAAGAGTCAAGTCAACTGGTGATGGATATGAATTTTTCACATTAAATACTGGTGACGTTAATAACCTTGCTTCATTCTTAGTTTCTGGTAATGGGTCATTATTCAAAATTGAAGCAAGATTGACTGGAGATGGAGGTAGATTTAAGTTTGATCTTGGTATAGGTAAAGCTGCATCATTTTTACCTACACAAAGAATAAAGATATTTGGTATTAATACATTAAACATCAGCTCATATAATAAAAATGATGTAACTCAGAACATTTATAAGAATTGGGCATCTAGTATTGATAATGATCCAAGTTTTGTTTCTGCACAGGGATCACTTGGTGGTGGAACTAGATATACCTATTACGCAGCATTAATTAACTTTAATACTGGAGTAGTTTCTTCATTAAAACAGTTAAAACATAGTACAACTGGAACTCCAACGTATGTAACCAACTTTGATTTGAGTGCATTTAATGAAAATATTTACAACAGTGTATCGATAAGAAGACCAGATTCTTCACATGGTATACTGCTTTACAGGTATCAAAATACAGCAGCAGTAGTTAAAGATAGAGGTGGTAATATTATTCTTAATCACACTGATAAATTAAATCTCATTGCAATTCTTGGTCAAAGGGATATTGGATCTGCAACTACAACTCTGTTCACATATAATGATTATGGTCCTTATAATAGAGTAACTTGGGGAGATGCAAATAGTGATGGAAGTTTAAATTCAAAATACCTTGAAATTAAAACAATACCATCTTCTGTAGCGCAGGGGGATATTGATACATTTGGTCCATATCCTGGATGGTCAGAGAGGACTGTTTATGCAGTCGAAACGGGAAGATATATAACAATTAATGAACCAGTTCCAGCAGATGTTAACTTTGATGCAACAGATAAAGCTTCAAGTTTCTTAAGTAATTCTACAATTCAAATATGTCACGATGATACAAAAGCACTTGAAGATGCAATTGCTAGTGTAATCGAAAAGGGTTTCAATTCCCTATTTTTAACTGGTGGCACATACTTAGTTAAGAGATTAGCAATACCATCTAAATTTGCACTGTATGGATCTGGGAAATCTACTATAATTAAGAAACAGTATTTTGATACTTCATATAATAGAACATCAAGTCCTGAGTTTAGTAGATTGTATGCTCCAATGTGGTTAAGAAACCCAGTAAAATTGAATTTAGACGGAACAACTACTCCATCAGAATCTCAATCACAACCAGTTTCAAACATTACGTTAAGAGATTTTGTTGTTGATGGTAATTATAATAATAATATGAGATTAGGGGATAGTACTTCTCCTGCATCTAACTGTTTATTATATGCAGAGGCATCTGATAATTGCTCGTTTATTAATTTAGACATTAAAAATTCAATTGGAGATGGAATATTTGCTCCAAATTCTAATAAGTTATCAATGCAGAATACAGCAGTATTTGATAATTCTATAACTTATGGAACGTTTGATAATCCTTTTAATGCTGTTGATTGTACTGTATTGAAAGTATCTGATTGTAGTTTCTTAAGTAATCCTGGACCAGTTGATATTACAACTTCAGAGGTTGTGGCATTTAACTCATGTATCATTAGAAACTCTGGCACTGGTCTTAGAATTTATGGTGCAAGAAGCATCAATGTTGAAAACAATCTTATTCTTGGTCCAGATGATGAATGGATTCCAACCACAGATCTTTATGATAGTGATTATAATTCAGTTAATATTACCTGCTATAAATCAACTGGTGCTGGAACTCAAGGTCCAATTAAATTCACTTATCTTGAGGAAGGAATTGCTAAAAACCTTACCAATACTATATTATCAACTTATGTTTATCAGGTTAATGTTGATATCAATGGAAATGAAAATCTGTCAACAACTCCATTGACTTACATACCAAATGGGGCAACTCAAACAATTTCAATTCTTCAAACAAGCATTTATGATATTAATAATGGTGGAGTTCAAATTGAAATTCCAGGTACTGCAGGCATTATACCTGCGCCATCTGGCACTGCATTAGCAGCAATTCCATTCAGAAAAACAGCAGGTTCTGTTGGATTAAATTATAATTATCTTGTTTATTTTGTAAATGGACTGGAACAAACACCAGTCGGAGATCCAGATAACTACATTGTCACTGGTGTTGAATCATATAACGTTACGACGCAAACATATAGCATTAAGATAGATGATCAATATGTTTCTGAATTTAAGGTAGAAGATGTTGTAACTCTACTTGAGCATGATACTGTCAGTGGGTATAGCACCCCAGGGGATATGATCATTGCACAAATAAGATTTGTCAATCAAGCATTCGTTCTAGATTTATATAAACCAAACTTTAATCAATATAACATTGATAATGGTCAAAATTCCACCCCTTCAGGGAACTTAAATATTGACCCTAACGCAAAAGGATATATAAAGAAGAAGAGATCATTTACTATTGCTAAAGGAATCATCGGAGTAATTTAAACCAATGGCAGAAAATACTAATGTAAACAATAATGCTTCTGTTGTCGTAGTAGGAAGAACTGCACCAGTTCCTACTGGACAACAGACAGCAGAGAAGTCAATTCCAGTTGTTATAGCAAGTGACCAAGAGGCGATTCCTGTTGAAGAACAGAATAAACAGCAATCAGAAGTTGCACTATCTCTTCTTGGAATACCAAGATCAGAAGTTGCATTAGGTATTTTTGCTGACGTTAATACTTATGATGTAAACCCATCAGAATGGACTGCTACTCCTGTACAGTTAACAACACTTCTCACCACTGATAAAGTAGAATATACAGGAATCCAAGGGCAGCAAGATTGGGGTCTTTCTCACGTAGCATCTGAAGCTGGAGCACATGTTGAAGCACCTGCCAATGAAAATGCTATTTTAACTTCAAAACGTTTCTTTAGATATCAGCCTGGTCGTGTATCTGCTGGTACTTTTGGTGTTAAGTTTAGTAGAGCACCATACACATTCCTTTCTGCTGGAGATACGATCTTAACAGATGCCACAAAACAACATGCGGCAGCAACATGTCAAGTAAGAAATCCATCTATTAAAAAATATGGAGTATTTGATAAGTATGATGGTTATTATTATGAAAGTATTAATGAAGGTCGTGGTGATAATTTCTGCTGTGTTAGAAGAACTCAATCTTTAATTCAGCAAAAATCAGAAGATTTCTTTTTCTCTACTGCAAATCCATCAGCAAATCCAAGACAATTTGATGGATCTAAAAACTCTACTGATTATGGGAATATGGAATTTGGTGGAGGACCAAAAAGATATGGTGGAAACGCTGTAATTTTAAGAGATGGTTTAATAAACATCCATGCTGGACTATTTGATCAATCATTACTTAAAGAAAAAAAAGAGATTCCAATCGTCAGCACTTCTGGAACATCTTTAACAGTTGCTCCAATTGAAATTCCAGTTAGTGGATTTACATATAATAATGTAACAAGAAAAGCAACAGTAACAACTTCTGTAAGTCATAATTTGAATGAAGGTGATAGCGTATCTCTTAGAGATCTTTTAGTATCTTGTAATACTGGATCTAAATTATATCCAAACATGTATGCACAGGATACATTTAGAATTGCTTCAGCCAACTCAAATGTAATCACAGTATTCATTGGTAAATCATTGTATGATAATGTTTTTAATCAAAGTTATGTAAGCGGGGGAACATTATCTAAAGTTGCCTCTGCTAGTTTGACAGGTGCTTTTACTAATATAAGTTCATTTGTATATAATGGAACTTCTGGTGTTGCAAAAATCAAAACAACAAATGCTACAACACCTCATGGTCTTCAGGAAGGGGACAAAGTACAAATTCAAGGAATTGCATTAAATGGTGGAATAACTTTTCCACAAACAAATAATCCTGATATTTACTATGTCAGAAGAGTCGTATCATTAGTTGAATTTGAAATTGGAATAGGAAAAGAAGCAGTATCTGGATTAGTACAAAATACTAATACCTATTCTTCTGGTGGTTCATTTAGAAAGTTAACTCCAACATTTGAAACTTCAAAATCAGTTACTGGATTTGATTATGATGAAGCAAACGGAACAGTACAAATTACTTCATCTAATCACGGATATTCAAGTGGAGACAGGATTAAAATTGCAGACATTCTTACACTATGCACATATGGTCCAAAGACATATCCTGCTAAAAATGATTTAGATGTGTTTCCAATTTATGATGTAACTAGTAATCAGTTTTCATTCTACTTAGATACATCAACCATTGTTCACACTTATGTAAGTGGAGGAAGAGTAGTTGTTCAGGGACTAAGACCTGGATCTTCAATTTATGTTTACAAAAATGGTAAAACGATTAATAATACAGTAGATGGTGGAATTTATTTTGTTAAGAGTGTTGATGGAAATAAAATTAGTTTAACTCAAGAACCATCCAATGGAGAAGATGCTTCAAATACATTTGGAGTTCAAAAAGTTACAGAATTGAATTTTGGAACAAATGATTATAGAATGACTCCAACTGCAGCAGCATATAATCCAACTACTGGTATTATGACACTGACTGTAAATGGTCATGGAATGCAAACTGGAGATACAATTAAAATTGAAGATTATTCATTAGGATTTACTTGTGCTCTTGATAACTATCTAACGACAAAATATTATCCAAGACCTTCAAATTCATCTCCAGCAAATGGATATCCAAGTTCTGATCCAGTAAGTGGTGACTTCATACCCATCACTAAAGTAAACGATAATCAGTTTACTGTTCAGGTATTATCGATAGTACCATCTAGTGATACTTCTGCACATACTTTTGTATCTGCATTGCCAAATTGTATTCTTAGAGGTGCTTCTGCTGGTCCACACATTGTAACTCCAGCACCATTTATTCTTCCTGGAACTGTAAAACATCAGTATAGAGGAACTGTTAATAGTTCTGATAAAGATATTGTTGAGACGTTGAATCCATATGGATGTTTCCCATATCGTTACATTTATGGTCAAACTGATGATGATATTGTTGGATATATTTCTACTGATGTTAAGTTGACTACTTCTTCTGGTGCAGCAACAATTAAAGATGGAATTGATTATGTTAATAACAAACTTTTGAAAGATTGGATATACAACCATGTCCAACCAAGATATTGGAGTGTTTATGAGTATAGAGTTCCAAGATCTAGATTTAGTGGCGAGAAAGTAGACGGTCAAACGGAAAGAGATATTTTATATTCTGATGTTGTTTACAGTGAGGGTAAGAACCATTTCCCTGGTGAAGTTGTTGAAGATGCACAAACTGGTGGTACAGAAGTAAGAACTTCCAATTGGAATCTTGAACCAGCAAACGTAACCATGTATAAGATTGAATACTCATGGTACGGTGCTGTTGGTGCATTGTTCCTTGCTTATGTTCCCCTTGATTCTGGTGAAGCAAGATGGGTACGTGTACATCATCTTAGAGCATCTAATCAGTTAAAAGTTGCTGCACTTGGCAATCCAACTCTTCCAATCACTTACATGGTATATGGAGGAGGAACAAACTTCTGTTATGGATATAAGAATGAAAGTAGGCAAATTAATTATATTGCTAATTCCAGTTCTTATTCAGAATTTATTGTTAAGTATGGTGCTTCTTACTACATTGATGGTGGAGATCGTGGCACTGTAAGATTATTCAATTATGGTGCTCCAGATGCCACTAATGTATATGGATCTAAATCTTCATATACAATATTATCTTCTGCAAATAAAGGAGATGGAGGTGATGCTTTAGATCCATATCCATACATTGATCTGACAGGTGCAACTGGTGTCAATGCACCAGCACTTGGAGGTGATCTTTCTTACTATATTAATGCATCTCTCGTTACTCCTTCTAGAGAACCAGGAGTAAAAGTAATTTGGGTTGATAATGCTCAAGAAAGAATTTACTTTAACAAACCAATTACTGTACAAGCAGGAACATATAAAATTATTGCGGATAGACCTAAGATTCTTCTGGGATTTGCATGTAGGGAGCAAATTAATGGGGTTAGAAATAGAGTTCAGATCTACCCAACAAAACTATCAATTGGGTCATCGGCAGTTACTACTATTAAATTAGTTAAAACTCCTATCTTCCAAACTAAAGATTCATTCTCTGGTGTGTTCAACACAACTTATACAATAGGTGCATCATTAGATATTGGAAGTATTGCAAAACCAACAAAATTAGACAGTGCTAAACTTTCAAATACTAGTCATCTTGCTGATGGTGCTAAAATTTATGGATATTTTAGAGGATTCTATGAAGGCAATTCTGGAGCAGTAATTACTGTTCTTGGATTGCTTCAGAACATTGGTGGAAGTTATTTCTTCAATGCGTTGTCAAAAACTAACTTATCAATTAGTATTTTTGGTAACTTCTTGAGAGCAAATGAGTTCTATGAACCAAACCCAACATCAATTAATGCTTCCAGTTTCAATCCTTCATCGAGTCCATTAGCAGCATTATCTGCTATTGAAATCAGCGATGAGCAAAGAACTCCAATTCCTGGAACTGGAGTTCAGATTACAACATTGTTTGCTCCAGCATCTGGAGAACAATATGATCTTTCGCAATTCTTTGATTATAATAAAGATTACCTCTCCTTCCCATTAACTGACTTAGTAGACACATTGTATATTGTAGCAGAAACAAGTTCTGAGTATAACTCAAGTTCACCACATTCATTAATGTCTGCAGCACTTACCTGGGAGGAGCAGTGATCTATGTCTTTTGATGTAAAGATTGGATACAATAGAAGAGCCGCATCTAAAATTGATCAAGTTGTCGTTCTTCAAGATGTTGAGGGACGCGAACTTACTGATGATGCAGGAGCGGAATTAATTACAACTGAGGAAGGATTTCTTTCTTCAGAATTAACAGCAAGCAAGGCATTATCGGTCGGTTTACCAGTTACTAAAAGAGAAGTCAACAAATTTTTTACTATTCTTTTTGGTGAAAAGTTTGAAGTTAAAAAAGTTGATACTAGTATTGGTGGAGATCCAAGTGTAAAGGTGATAGCACCAGAAGGTGCATACAAATACATAAGAGTTGGATCTACCATAGAAATTTCTACTGGAGAACCAATTACCATTAATGGTCAAAATGATGGTAATAGATTTGAATCATTTTTCGTTGATGCAGTAAAAGAAATTCCTTCAAACAGTTCTTCAAGTGGTAAACTTGAAGTTGTTTATACATTGAACACTGCTCCTACTTATGAAAGAGAAATCACTTATTTGAAAAGAGTTGTTACTAAAGAAAGAAGTGGTATTCTGTTAGTTGAGGAACAATTTAGAACAACTAGTGAAGTTAGTACCAGTTTACTTGGAATTGATAGAGCAGAAAAGCAATTAGGATTATTTTCTAATGTATCTACCTATGGATTAAATACTGATGATTTTGTTTTTTATCAAGATAATCCAAACACAGGACCAGGAGAGTGGTCAAATAGAATTACTGAATCTGGATTTAGACATGAACCAGCTACAGTAGAGCATATTAAAAATGAGGGAGCGTTGAGGGTTATATCTTTCCCTGTTCCATACAATTATCCATATCCTCCATTAACTCAAGATATTGTAGATGGTGTAGATGTTGCAGGTTACTATAGTGAAGAGGGATGGAGAAGATGGCAGAACTGGTTAAGTTTAGGTAAAGGTTTATATGAATATTATCGTGCTAAAAGAAATGATCAGCAATTTTCTTCTGAGTTCAATTCAAACTATCAAAGATATGATAGATTTTTAACTAGATTTATTCCTTCTTTAAATTTATATGATGATAATACGAATTATAGTGGAGTAAATTATAACAATTCTACCGAAAATTACTACACACGCATATCAGTTTGGACAGATACCTGGCATCAAATTGTTGATGGATCAACTCTTAAAGATCCAGTTAATGATAATTACATTTCGTTTTCTTTTTTATCAAGTGAAGGTGGATCTGGTGCATTTATTTTAAGAGGAACAGGTACTTATATTGATTTGGGTGCTGGATCTGTAGATAATGAATCTGGATTGCCATTACCTGGAAATCCTTTATATGGAAAAATTGTTTTAAATCCATATGAAGAAGATTGGAGAAACAGATCTTGGATTTCTGCAGATCCAGGTGGCGCTCCATCTCTTGAAGATTTCAGACCTGGATATGCACCAACTGGTGGGCAATTTGCTCTACTACAATCCAGACAAGCATTCAGGTATCAACCTGGACGTATCAGCGGATATACCTTTGGGACCAGAGCAATCATGGATAAAACCGAAGGTGCAAACTATGCTGAATGGGGAATCTTTAATGATTTTGATGAATATGTATTTAGAAGAGAGGGCGCAAACTTCTTCATTATTAGAAGAAGTACAATTAAATACGAGCAGGGTAAAGGATCATACTTACAAGAACTTGGATTGACTGATGATAATGGTAACCAAGATACCAACTTTGTAACCTATTATAATAAAGAAATTGGTGGAAAAATCTATCAGTTCCAACAGATAAAACTTGGTAAAGAGAAGTTTAATGGTGATAGTTTAGATGGTAATGGACCATCTGGATATTTACTGACTACTGATCAAATTACCATGTATAAGATTGAATTTGGTTGGTATGGTGCTATTGGTCTTAGATTATATGCATATATTCCTGTTGCTAATGGTGAAGCAAGATGGGTTGTAATTCATACATTTGTCATTGAAAACAAGTTGAATATCCCATCAATGGGAGATCCATTTTTTAAATTTAAATATGAAATGAGAATTGGTGGGGGGCAAGCACCTGATCTCACTCAACCACAGGTTCTTTATAAGTATGGTACATCAATGTATATTGATGGTGGAGATGAAGGAACTGTTAGTGTCTATTCTCAAACATGTGATGAGAAGTTGTTACCATCTAATGGTAGTGCAATAACTTTATTTGGTATATACCCAAAAAGTACAATTACAAGTGGAGACGGAACAAAGATTCCAAATAAAAAAATTATTATTCCAAGACAAATATCTATTACATCAAATGGATTTGCAGAATTGAGTGTTGTTAAATGTACTGCATGTAAAGGAAGTGGATTTTTATATCTTCCTAATATTACTGCTGGATTAAATGGTGATGTTAGAAAGATGAATAAAGTTGATGGTGTTTCTAATACATTAACTCTCGCACCAATTGAGATAAACTTAAAAAATACTATCACTGCTAGTAAGTTAATCACGACAAATGATACAGATATTCAATACTTACGTATCGGTGATTATCTTTTAGATACTGATATAAATGGAAATATTATTACTGGAGTAACATCATCCAAAATAAAAAATATTTCTTTAGTTGGATCTGATTATGTTATTGAAGTTGATGATAATCAAACAGTTAGTGGTCCTTCTCCAAAAGTAGTATTTCAACCTAGATTTGTATTAGAATCTGAAAGATTGAGTTTAGGTTTATCTTATTCTGATGAATTTTCTAAAGTCATTGCACCTAGAATTTACAATGCTTATCTTGGGAAGACAATAACTGGATCTAAACAAGAAACTATTAATTTACTTCAATATATTCCAAATGATTATCATAAATTAGATTATGAAAGAGAATTTGATCCAGAAAAAATTACAGTAAGTAATACTGATTTAACTCCTGCATATTTCTTTGGATCTACTGGAACATTTGACGTTAGATTATCACAACTAACCAATGTTGCAGCATCTCCAAATGCAATTAATGGTCCAGAATCAACAATCAATTGGTTAAATACTTATAATTATGAATCTACAGGTCAAGTTGCAGATTTTGCAATTGGATTTACACCAAACAAACCATTATTTGATGTTGCTGGAGAATTGACTGGGTGGGAAAGACCAGATGGATCGGTTATAAGTGAATCTTTAAATGGGGTTCAAACTAATGTTACAATATTACCAAAAAGTGAAATGGTGTATCTTGAACAGCATCCATATGGAAAAGATGTTACTCTTGAAGGATTGGAAGCTGGGGAAAGTTGGTTATCTAGAGTATTACCATTTACTCAAGATTTTAGAATAGGTAGTCCAGCTGGAAGTTATAGTGGTGGATGTGCAGAAACTCGTCTCGCTAAAAATCCATCAACAGAAGTTGCAGTAGATGAAGTACAATCAACTGATTTGAATTCTATTCCGTTTAATGATTGGCAAGGATTTAATAATAATAACGAAAGATTGCTATATTTAGCATCTTCCTCATTATTCGTTAGATCTACCACTCCAATTATTTCTGGAACAGGAGATCCTGTCGGTGGACAAGTTGGAGTAAGAGTAGGAACTGTATATATTCAAACTTTTTATGACAACAATGGAGTAAGTTATAAAGTTAGATTTACTACTAATCAAAAGAGTTATAAAACAGTTATTAATGGGCAGCTAACTACAATTTATGTTATTGGTATAAGTAATACATTAAAAAATGCAAAAACTGATAGTGGTCAAGCATTGATTACAACTAATGATTTTTTACTTGCCTACAATAGTGTAAGATTAAGAGCTCATTTTAGTGGTGATAAGTATGATGTACCAAATTCATATGATGTTGGTCCTGGTAGTGATGGTATATTTGAATTTAATGCATTCCCATTATATCCTGTTGTGTTGATGAGAGATGGGACAAGTTTAAATTCTGCACAAGTCACTGATATTGATCCAGTTGGAAACGTAAAAGCATTTAATCCTCAGTGGAAAGTTAATTATAAGAGTGGTTTACCAAGAATACAATATGATGCTGGTCAAAATAATCAAACTGGTGAAATTAATGCTCAGGGAGTGGGAAATAGAACAGAAACTCCACAAGGAGTTGATAGTTTAATACCATCTGCATTTCAACAAGCAGATAGATTATCTTCATCTCAAATTGATAGACAAGGTGATTCTTTATTGAGACCAGGCAGTACTTTGACGACCCTATATATTAATAACCAGACAAAAACATTTGATTTAACTGATATTTTTAACTTTGATAGAAAGGTAATTACTCCAGATATCGTGAATACTGAGGCGATATATTTTGTTGGTAAAGTATTAGATAATGCACCAAATGTTACGATACAGGCAAACATTACTTACGTAGAACAGTTGTAATAAGATGGCAATTAGAAATAAAGTTTTATTCGGATTAAAAGTTGATTTTAATTTTTCCGATGCCGAATCAAAACTAACTGCTCTGTCTAATCTTGGTCTTGATTATAGAGATCTTGAAGTAATTAGAGGAGTATCTGATGAAATATCAGATGTTGATTTACAAAATGTATCTGGATTGGATGTAAATATTTACAGATATTTGGACAGATTGCAATCTGATACTTCTTTATATAACGGAATTGTTAATAAAAATTCTGGATATTTTTATTCAACAAAAGGAAATCTTGAAGCATATGGTCCGCTATCTGGTGGAGCAGTTAGATTTAAATTTATTCCAAATGATAAGGGATCTGGATTAACTCAATCTAGTTTGAAATTTGGAGATATTTCTACTTCTCGTGTTAGTTCATGGAGTAGTGCCACTTCAGATGAAACTGATTTAGAGCAAGCAATCTCTTATGGAGCATCAGTTCAATGTAAGGGCACTTTAAAAGTTGGACAAAAGTTGTCGTTTACACCTGCTGCTGGACAGCAACTTATAAACATTAATGATACTCCAGAACCTATTAGATTTGCTACTGAAGTTCCAACTGATATGATTGAATTGAATATCAATGGAACTACTCAATTCATTTATGCTATGCGTGGTATACCAATCATTTTTACTACTGCTTTTAGAAATTTGAGTGCAGATTTTGAGATAATTCCATTTGGTACATTGAGTCCAATTTTTACAATTCAAGCGACAGATTTTAGTGAAGGTGAAATACAATCTACACCAACTGTAGCATCAAATATATCTCGTTTGAGATATAATGCACAATCATATAAAGAAAGATTTATTAAATTATATTATCCCCCAGCAAATATTAAAGCAATTGCTGCGCCGTCTTTGAATATTAGGTATGTTCCAAAAGTAAAATTATTAAATTTAGAATCAGTTAATTATGGCAATAATTTGATTGGAGAAATGCCTGATTGGCAAACTATCACTTACACCTCTATTCCAGCAAATAATTTATTTGCAACTCCAGATTCAAAATTAAAAACAATCAGTATAAACGACAATCCACTTTATGAATCTCCAGATGAAACTGCGAGAACATTTGGATCAAATACTATTAAAAAATTGCCAAAAACATTGACTTATTTAAACTTTAGTGGAACATATTATGGAAGTAGTGAGATATTATCACCTACAAAAACTGCAGTTATTTTTGCTACACTTAATGAATATAATCTTGTTAAAGTAAATAGAACTTCTGTTCAAACTTTTACTTTTGATGCAGGAACTTCTCATCAAATTAGTGGAGTATATTATGACAAATATACATTTGATGGAAAATATTATGTGTATGTCGATTCTCCTTCTGGAGACATTATTACTATGGGAAATGCCAATCCAGCAAAAATATCCAATTTGGATATGTCAACTAGAACACCTGGATTAAGGAATTTTATTAGTAATAGTTCTTCTGGAAGATATTATTATAATACTGTAGCATCAAAAAATTATTCTCCAGATTGGAAAACAGAAGTTTCTGGTGAATGGACTCCAAAGGTCAATATTAAAGAAATACAAAATTATAATATTTATAATAATGATTTTAGATATCTATCTGACGTATTTGTAAACCCATCTGCATATCTTTCTGTCAATGAAGTTAGTGCGTTATCATCATTTAATGTTGCGAGTAATTATTACTTAACTACTTCTGGTGGTAGTATAGATTTTACCAAAATGACCAGCATTAGTAGTATTGCTATTGGGTCTACTGCATTGCCAATTCCAACTGGATTGCAAAATAAAAGTACGTTGTCTTCAGTTGACTGTACTTACACTAGGTTCCCTTCAAGAAATGTTGCGGCAAATAAAGATACCTCAACTGGTGATGGTAATTGGAGTAATGCAAACAATCATTTTTTTACTGATAAGAACCCATCAACTTCTGGTCAATATGTATTTCAGAACTGCTCCAATTTGACATCATTGAGTTTTTATTCTTCTTATCTTGATGGATTTATACCAAAATTTGTTGGTAATTCAAGTTTAACATCAATTGATTTTAGATATACTAACATTGAAGGAGGTAGACCCCCTGGAAATGAAAATCAAGGACAACATGGCAGAAGGTATATCATGTGGGATGATACTTTTGCAGACAGTCAATATATAACCACAATACAAATAAGAAGTCAAAATTTGGGAAGAAATATTGGTGTATATAGTTCATTAAATGGTGGAACATTTACTAATGCAGCATTTCAAGCAAATACTTTTGCACTTCCCCTATTAACTTACTTAGAAATTGTTAGCATTGGTCAATATATTAGGGGACCATTTTTCAATACAGCATCTGCACCATCATTGAAGTATCTAATATCTCCAAGCACAGGATGGGGTCAGGATTTAACTGGAGGGACCAATTTGCCAACTTTTGCAGGCAATCCAAATATCTATTATGTAGATCTTTCAGGCAATAAATTTACTGGTAATGTTCAATTTTCTAATTTACCTAATTTCTATGAGTGTTATATTTCATCAAATAATTTGACAGGTATAACTTCATTTACTGGATTGTCAAACTTAGATAAATTTATTGCTGGAAACAATCCAAATTTAACGGGAGCAGTTCCTAATTTTTCTGTAGGTTCTCCAAGAGTTAGATATATTTCGCTCAATAACTGTAAATTAAATTCCTATTCTGCAGGAAGATTAAATAATGCTACTAGATTAGTTAGTTTGGATTTTTCAAATAACTTGTTAAGCACAAGTAATATTGATCAGATTTTAACTGATTTACTTGCAAACTATAATAATGCTCCAAGATCTGGAGTTCAAATCAATCTACTTGGAAATGCTGCACCATCTAGAGTGGTGACAAATGTTCCAACTCAAACAATTGCATCTCAAACTGAAAATAAGACAGTAGCGCATCAACAACCAACTCCAAACTTTGGACCACAGCCACAAAGAACGATTACTTTAACTGGAACACCAGTCAATATTGTTGCAGGTAAATATTTAAAACAAGCATCTACAAATGCATATGCTAAAATTGTTGGTGTTAGTGGAACAAGTGTAATTTTAAACAATACAGATACTAGTGCAAATACAACTAAATTTACAAATTCAAACACTTTACACGTCGTAGATAGTGCTGGAAATGCAACTAATTCTTCTAATTTAGTTGTAGATAGTTCTGGAACTAGTTTATTGTTATCTGGAACTGATCCTGGCATAACCAATGATTATATTGTTAGTTACACATCATATGATCCAGATTATTCATTTACATTTTCTGGATCTGGTGCAGGAGATCTTAGAACAGGTACAGTGGGAAATCAAGCATTTACTACTGAAATCTTGCAAAATCAAGTTGATATTACAAATATTGTAAATATTAATTATGCAACAAATACAATTACATATCCTGGTAACTCAACAGGAAATGTCACTAATTATCCTCCAAATGGAGCAATATTGACTGCAAAAGTTACTACTACAACTTTCGGTACTAGACAAGAAATTAGTGGTGGCGTGACATTGGTTACTAATTTACAAAGAAAAGGTTGGATTGTAAGAACAGAGTAAAATGGCAAATCAAGGTTTTGTACAAAATTTAAATTTATCAGAAGTTACAAATGGTGCTCAAGTATTTCAAAACTTGGTTGGTGGCACTATTGATGAAGATCTAAGATTATTTGCTGGTCTTTCATCAGAAAGATCAAAATTATTTTGGGAAAAATTTAGAAGTTCAACTTTTACTTCAGAATCGTTATCTTTACTGCAAAATGGCAGTAAGTTTAAGTTTAATACTCTGTTTACTTATACTGCTGATGATTATGTTTATGTACAACCAATAAACTTGATCAAAGATTTTGCATTTCAATATGTGGGGTTTTCTGCAGATGGTGCACTAACACAACCACTTTCTGGAATTGATATTGTATATGATCCTGGAATTGATTACACTCCTAATGTAACTTATACTGATGTTCTTCTTGAAGGTGGCAGTGGAACAGGAGCAAAAGCAACAATAATAGTTGGAGCAGAGGGGAAAGTTACCTCAGTAACTATAACAAATAATGGGAGCAATTATCAACAAAAAGATGTATTGCAATATAGTGCAATGACTGGTGGTAATGGATTTAGCATTACTATTGTTGGATTTCCATATAGATGTGTTGTTGTTGGTAATTATGCATGGAATCCTGCAGATCTTGATACAAATAATTTATCAATTTCTTTGTTCAATACCACTCCAAATCTTAATGGAACATATTCAATTAAGAAACTCAATTCAGGTAAAAACGGATGGTTACAGGACCAATCACCAACATTAGATCAACATGAAATAAATGTGAGAATACGTGCAAACACAGTTATAACATCTAATATAAACTTGTTTGATATAGATGGAGATGGAAAATTCACCTCTGCTGATGTAGATTTGATTGAAGCATATTTTATTAACAATGCAAATGAAACAACATTGAATACAATTGTTACCACTGCAAATATGGGTGGAATTAGAGGCACTGGTTCAAAAGTATTTAATTATTTAAAGGGAATCGATAAAACCTTATTTGATGTAGATGGAAATGAAGTAATTGATGCTACAGATATTTTATTGATGGATACTTATGTAAGTAATGCTCCAGGAGGACAGGCAACAGCATTAAATCCTGGGTCTTGTTATACAAGAAAAACAGCATCTCAATTTATATCTTTGACTGAAACAGATGCTTCCACAGTAGGAAAGCACGTTATTTCTATAACTTTTAGAGTTGGTAAGAATCCAGGTTATACAATACCAGTGGATTTAAATGCGATTTATGAAAAACCATATTTTATCTTGTATACAGATACTGGTAATTACTTTGATATATTCTCAACATTTGGAACTAAGCAAAGAATAACTGTTGAATCGGAAGAGTATATTGCAAGATCAATTGGACAAGATTTTCAACATGATGGAAAACAATTTATTTTATTTGCAAAGTCAAGTAGTGATAATACTTACTATTTTGATATTATTTGTGATGGGACAGGATTTACTAATTCAAATTTACCAGAAAATTATATTAGTGTGCTATCAAGTAAACCTATATTTTCAACTAGTAGTGAGTATGGAGTATTTGATTCAAATGGTGTTGATGAATTTTTCCTTATCACAAATCCAAGAAGCACCATTGAATCAATTAAAGAATTGATTATTCTTGCTCCAAAAGTACCAATTAGTAGTGCATCATATTCTAGTTTGCCAACTAAAACTATGATTCCTGATATGGTATTTTTGAGAGACGATAGTTTAAAAACTGATAACATCAAAAATCTTGAACAACCTACTGTAACTGATGATGGTATTGGTAGTGATGTTGGAACTTTTACTTATAATGTTAGCAATTTTAATACAAGTATTGGTACAGTTCAAGATAATGTTGATGAAGCATTATATCTAAGAGGTAGTAAATATAGAACAAATGCTAATAATTTCTTTGACAAAGATATTAATGTTGAGGGATTATTAACTTCTTATGATCCTGATCAACTAAATTTACTTCAAACTGATTTGGTTAAAAGTAATTCCCCAGGAATATACATTTCTAGTTCTTTAGCACAAATTACAAATACATTAGCTGCAGATTATGCTATCAAAACTAGATCATTTTCAAGTGATTATAATCCTTGGCAAGCAGATACTTCAAACTTACAATTAAAAACAGAATCTTTGAATGTTACCATTGCAGATTTAGTATTTACTACTGAAATATCTTTAAATATTGGTAACAATTCTAGATATGCTGGAACAGCATTAAATCAAACTCTCAATGATAACTTTAATGAAACATTGAGAGCAAACGGAAAGAGTTTCAAACTCAGAGCAGAAATTAATGGTGAAGAATACTATTTGATGATGAGAAAACCTTAAAATGGTTTCGTATCTGCAATCAAAAGATCGTAAGAAGTACCACCAAAATTAATCTTTAATTTTTTATCAACTTTTAAACTAGTTAATGATTGAGTGCTTGGAATGTTATGTATCTTTGTGTCTGGATGAGTGCCACTTAAAGTTCTAATATTCACCAATCCACCAATAGAAATATTTGGTTCACTTGATGTACTTGATAATCCAATTGCTGAAGTATCAAATGGAGGTGAAGTATCAAGTGGCGGACAACATAATTCTTTATTATCTAAATTATTTGAAAATGTAAAAACAGATAATTTATTGACAGTATTTGCTAAGAATTGTGTTACATCTGTTGTTTGTGAATTTGAATTTAATGCTCTAATACCAGGGAATCTATTTTCAATGAATATTGGCATTGGAAGCACTTCATATTGCTTCCTTCTATAATGCATATATCTAAATTGTTGTGTTTGCCAAGTATCACTAGTAATTTTTACTGGTCCATCTGTTTGATAGATATTGATTGAATTTTGAGTTCTTCTTGAAATTGGAAGTTGAGATGGTGTCTGTATCGAAGGTTCAAAAGGATATGCATAAAGTGAATGAGTATGTTGAAGATCTTCAAAATTAGCAAACCAAACTAATAATCCAGTGGTAGATAATGTTTTATAATAACTTCCTGCTGGTAATACCCATTCTGTTTGCAATGTATTTGAATTATACCTGGCAAAACTAGTTTGATTCTGGAAATATGCACGTTGAGCAGTAGTTAATGTAATATCAGCAGTAATTCTATGAATTCTATCGTAATAAATTGCTTGAGTTTTATTATCAAAATAAGTTTGGCGAGCTGTATCCAACTGTGTTCCTGTACTAATATTTCTTATTGAAGTTAATGCCAATTGAAGCATAATGCTTGCATTAGGTGCAAATCCAAAATATTCAAGATCAAAATCAGATGATGGATATCTTGTGAAATCCACTATTTTACCTCTTTGACCACCATCTGCAAAAGTATCAAAATCAGTATATGATTGCCAACGATTTGCAAGACGAATAATAAAGTAGTATCTCTTTTGATCATTTCCAGATACAGTTGTACCAGTCCAAATACTATTATCAACACGAATCATTCCTTCAATAAAACCAATAGGAACATAATCTGTTGTCAAATTAGTATGACCTTCTTGTTGTAAAGACGCTGCTATTTTTGTACCAGTTAATTTTGCAAAAATACAATTACTTGCATATCTTTTACCACCATCAAATTGTGCTTCACTGTGATTTTCAAAATTTTGATTTGGGAATGCTTCAGACCACCAAGCAACTGATGCTGTACCATTAATTAAAATATCTCTTGCTGGATTATTACCATTGTTTAGATATGGATCAAAACTTCCAGTACTAGAAGATTCTGTCCATCTAACATTGTTTCCTGGAACATCACCATTATCTATTTCGGTAATAATATATTTTGTTTTAACTCTATCAGCAGCAACATCATAATTATTTTGAGCACAACCACTATTCAAACAGAAATATTGAAGTGGTTTTGTAATATCACATCCTCTATCATGATAGAATGCAACTGCTGCTCTTTGATTTACAAAATTATTTTGTTGGAAAAATGTTGGTTCTTTGTCTAAAGTTACATCATAAACACTAACAATTATACCAGTAGATGCAGTTTGAGTTGCACCTGCTAATTTTATTCTAAAAGATCCAGGATTTCCAACACTTCCAGTTGCATTTCCACCACCAGAACTATTATTAGAACTAAATGCTCCAGTATTTGCAACAATTGAATTTCCTAATCTTCCAGAACCTCCTCCTCCACCACCATCATTTGATTGTCCTGATAAAGGAGATCCAGTTACAAATCCTCTTCCTGCTCCACCACCATAATAACCACCACCGCCACCACCGCCAGCAGTAAATGAAACTAATTGTCCGTTAACCGTTCCTGTAACTGTTTGTGCGCTTCCTCCTTGGAATTGACTACCTGCTTGTCCTGTAATACCTCCACTACTTCCTCCAGCACCTCCAGCAGATTGAGTACCTCCTCTTCCTCCTCGGATTCCAGTTATTGGAGTTGCAGTACCACCATTGGTATTGCCGCCAGCACCTCCAACACTTGGATCATTTCCACCACCTCCTCCACCACCAGCGAGTAAAATTGTACTAGCAGCAGTCCAGTTACCAGTAGTACGATCACCAGAGAATATTGCGGTAAATCCTCCTCCACCACCACCTTTTGTACTTCCAAGGTAATTACCACCAGTGCCACCACCAGGATATCCAGGTAAATAACTATTAGTTCCAGTTCCTACAACCACAGTATATGTCGTATTTGCTTGGAAATTAATATTTCCTTGTGCTGCTCCACCATTACCACCTTTAACATTATTTCCAGAAGGTCCACCTCCAGCACCGATACAATAAACTGTTGCCGTAAAATTATTTTGTGGTATTAATTTATATAATACTCCTGGAGTAAACGTATCGAAGAATGCTATTTGAGATAAATCAATTGTTTGAGTAAGACCATTTGCTTCAATAGTTACAACAGCAGGCGCAATTAAACTATTGTCCAGTGCACGTTGTTCTTTATATTTTACTGAAGTTAATCGTATGTAAGTTGATTCTGATGGAGAATTTGGGAAAATTAAAGTTTTTCCTATAGATAATCCTTCTCCATTACCTAAGAATTCGTATTTAAATGGAGCAGTAGTATTATTTTTAACTAAGATCCCTGAAGTAATATATCCATTGTGATCCAAGAAATTGACTGAAATAGAACTGCTACCACTAGTTAATTTTTTGCTAGTGATTGCACCAGCACCTAACAATACTTCAGTAACTCTGGTTCCAAGTGGAATGTATTTTGGAGCAGCAAATGCATCTCCCTGAGCAGTTCCGTTTCCTAAACCAGATTCAATAATGTAATTTCCAATCTCAACATCTGATGTATCTCCAAATGATATTAATCTAGAATCAGCTGCCATTGAAGTAGTTTTTGCAACTGCTATTTTATTCCAATTTTCTTTTGGAGTATAGTTTGATACTAAACGACGTAATGTATATAATCCCTTATACTTATCACTTTTATTAACTAATTTTCTACCACCAATAACTCTTTGTTCAATACCTTCTTCAATAGAAGTTCCACCAGCTGGAACAGTATTATCAATAAATTGTTTGAAGTCCCCAATTTTATAGAATTCATAATCTTGTTCATAAAGATATTTGTAATTTAAGTAAGTATATGATGTTTGTACTTCATTTCTCCATAGAATAATCCAACTTTTATTTGCATTAGATGCGGAAACATCTTCATCTTTTGTAAAATAGAACCAATCTATTTTGTATTCATTATAAGCTTCTAAGAAATGGTCAATTGTGATATCTTTATATCTAAGTTCTTGTTCACCAATACGTGCAACAAAATACAATGATTGTGTCGTTGGACCATCTTGTATTTGTCCAGATGATCCTGTTTGAGTAATTTGAGTGTACCCAAAACTTGAATCAAATACTATAACATTACCAGAAAAATATGCAACTTGATCATTATTATTTCCTGGAGTTATTGTATACGTTGTGTCTAATTCTACTGTAACTGTTTTAGTAGTATCATTTAAAGCAATAACTTTGTATCTTCTTGCTAATCTATTTGGATCACCAGAGTAAACCCTGTAATCATAAATGTAATCATTAATCATAAAATTTTTATATAACCATTCATCGGTAATTGTTAGGGTATTGCCAGATACTGTATATCCACCACCTTGAATAGTTCTACGATGATAAATTGTATTTAAATATTTTGTTGTTGATCTATTTGCCCAGGGAATGTATCTAACGACGCATCTATAACCAGAATTTATAACAACATTTGCAGTTGGGAAAGTGAGTGTATTTTGCTCTAATATATTCATATCACGAGTTACATTGATATAGAAGGAAGTTACTGTCCCTGTTGTATTTGCTGCAAATACTTTATATTGTCTAGATTTTACTGGTCCCTCATCAACTTGTAAATAGACAAAATCACCTGTTTTGAGGTTTACTGCAGTATCTAATTGAATTAATACAAATTGACTATCTGCCCCTTCAGCATTCATTTCTGTTATAGCATATGGAGCATTTCCTGGATTCCCATAAAATGCTTTAACGTAAGAAGGTGAAGTTTTTGATTGGAATGAAAACTCACATAACCCAGAAGTATTAATTCTAAAGAAATGAGTACCATTCTCTGTTGGTTTGTAGTAACCTTGCCAGTTTACACCACCAAATAAAGATAAGAAAGTATTTTGAACTTTATTACCATAAATGAATCTTCCACGTTCCCAAAAATTATCTGTATATGTTATATCTTCTTCAGTTAATGGGTCATAAATTCTATTCAAATAAAGTAATTTTTCATCATAATTTCTAATAAATGTCCAATTATTTACAGTTCCTGATGTATGTGATGGTGCAGTGGATGTGGAAACATTATTTGCATCCATGCTATAAAGTTTATTATTTGCAAGCACAACTTCAGCATATGCATACAATTGATTAGCAACAAATAGTTGTGGTTCTCTAATAATTTGATCAGAATCATAATATGTTGCTTTTGGACCATCACCACCAAGGAAAAATGGTTCTCCAGTGCTAAAATATGCACTATCTAATCTATTCTTAATTTTAATGATTGGTTTGTAAATTGTTGGGTTGCTATTATTTTGAATTACTCCGTTTGCAACAACAGTAAATAGAACAGTAACACCATTCAAACTTGCAAATGTGGATGTAGTGATGTTAGTTGTATAAATTTGACGAATAGGTTCTAAGTCAAGAGTAGTAAATGACGACTTTGCACCTAACATACTAGGTGTCTTTAATAAATTATTAAGTGCAGTTGTTGGACTTGGGAGATCACTCAAATTACGATCTCTTCTTAAACCAAATCTGTTAAATGCTTTTGATGCCATGCTTAGGTCTTGACTTTTAAAGTATTTATGGTATGATATTTAAAAACGGAGTATTTATGGATTTAGAAAAGTATTGTTCAAACATTGAAAATCAAATTAAAGAAGTTAAATATGACATCATGATTAAGGAAGAGGAATTGAATAAGTTGAAGGATTTTGCTTCCAGATTAACTGGTGGTCTTGAAGTTCTTACGCAATTAAAGAAAGAAAATCCAGCAGAAACTTTGAAAAGGGAAATACAACAGACAGTTGATGAACTGGCACAGGACTCTTGACGCGAACATTCAGGTGCTCTATATTGAATGAGTTCAAGGGAAACACCCAATGCAATTCACCGACTTCCTCGCCCACCAACAGAACACCACCCTCATCGCTGAGAAGGTTGAGGACTATGCACTGATGCTGTGTGATGCTCTGTACATGAATCTCAAGAACCAGCAGATTCGCTCTCACGAGCGTTCTATTCGTGAAGAGATCAACATGGACTACCACCAGTCAAAGATTGAGCACATTAAGAACCACGGTCCTGATGTAGAATTCTACTGCAAACGTGGTCGTAAGTATCTTAAACTGATCATGCGTGATGCTGGTGGTCAGCAGCATGTTCATGCTTTCATTGATCGCAGCAACGGTGAGGTGTTCAAACCAGCATCGTGGCAAGCACCTGCTAAAGGTGTTCGTTTCAATCTTCTTCTTGATCAATCACGTGAGTGGTTGTATGAGCACGCTGATTGGGCAGGCGGTTATCTTTACAAGTGATGAGAGAACGCAACCTCGACAATATCCCTCAGGGCACCTGTGTGTGCTCTGAGTGTGGTCAAGAGAAAGATAACACTGAATACCAGTGGTACAGTAACAGGTTTACTAAAGATGGTTATCGTCTCAGGGTCAATACCTATTGTCGTACTTGCTCAACTAGAATCACTAAAGACCTGTCTGCTATTAAACGTAAAGTAAAGCATCAACATCCACAACCTGCATATGGAGAACCATGTGCAATTTGCAAGAAACCAGTATATAAACATAAAAGTGAGGTTCCTGCTGGTGTGGATGGTACTTGGGGTTGGCAATGCGATCACGACCATGAGACCAATGAGTTTCGTGGTTGGTTGTGTAAGAAATGCAATACTGGATTGGGTGCATTGGGAGATAATTTAGAATCACTATTACGAGCGGTAGAATATCTTAATGGCAAAACGTAAAACACCTATTGATTATGGAGATAACCCATATATCCTAGAGGATGAAATACCGCCTCTAGGATTTACTTGTTTAGATGGTAAAGTGGCAGCAATACCATTTGGTGATAATCAATATATGATTATCATTAATGGTCAACAAGTAAAAGTATGCAGATCTAGAGAATCTGCCATTAAATTATTGGAGAATCAAAAATGAATCCAAACATGCAAGCACATTTCACATATGCCTATGGTGTTGATGGTACATTGTTTGTTACTATCAGACCAGAATTCTTAAACCAAATTAAGTGGTGGGACACTACATCTGGTGGTGTTCCACTTGAACTGTCATTTGGTGGCATCACCAAGATGAATGACTGGGGTAACAATGTCAACCTGACCATCCAGCGTGTGCCAGTTAAGCAAGTGTCCACTGATCTGCCACAGACCCTCTAAACCGTGTATATTAATGGAGTCGGGGGCAAACCGACACCACACATCACTTTCTGATTATGGCAACCCGCTCTTTCATTGCTCTTAAGCACCTTGACGACACCTTCAGCGGCGTCTACTGCCATTGGGATGGGTATCCTGAGTACAATGGCAAAATTCTGCGTGATGACTACACTGACCGTAACAAGATCGTTGATCTGCTTGACGGTGGTGACATCTCTTCTCTAAAAACTGATCATGATTGGGATCGCAACCCTATGCCTACTGGTGTTCTATACTATGCTGATCGTGGAGATGATGCAGCAGTTCAGCACTTTCAATCTGTTGTTGATCTTGAAGATACTGCTCGTGGCATGGGATGTGATTATCTCTATGTTTATGATGAGAGCAAGTGGATCTGTGAAGATCTGAGCAACAGTGATTTCATCCCTCTTGCTACTGTTGCTTAAATTGACTTACCAAGAACTTCTCGACTTTTGCAAGTTCTTTTCTGAACGAGATCCTGATATAGTAAAGGATCTCGTTCCTTTCAACCTTACTAAAACCACTAAAACCACTACAACTACTAAAACTACTGAGGAATTTGATTATGCCTGCTAATTTGATGATCACCATGCTCCGTAAGGGCAAAACTGGTTTTGAGATTATGAACATTCTTGATGCAATCACTGGTAGTAGCAATGATGATGCTGCTGGATATGATTATGTTGAATCTCCTATGATTGAATCTGTTCTTGGTATTCAACCTACTCTGGAACCTGTTGAGTTCTGATGCCTAACACTTACACTTTTACTGGCGATGCTGTTACCTTCCTTGGTTTGGTTGGTGTTGCTTCAACGTTTCTTATTATTGTTACTGCCTTCCGTCGTTACCACAATTCTCCTCTTCGTAAATAATAAGTAACGCTTATCAATCAAGGGGTTGCCAAGGCACCCCTTTTCTAGTATGATTACAAGGTAATCAAGAAACCCCCATGACTGACTTCCCCACCCTGCAATCCAAGGACGGCACGATGCTGGTTGGATTTTACCCCGTGCAGACGCCTTTCGGTGACATCTCTGAAGAATGGTGTCTACAGGTGCTCTCCTGGAAAGGTGTTGATCAGATCTCCAAGAAGTATCTGAATCGTGTTGAGAAAGCCTGTGCGATTCGTGATCGCCTGGCTTATGATTATGTGGTGACAGGTGACAACCAGGACCTGCCTCAACTTGGTAATCCTTTCTATGGTACTTGCTGATGGCACTTTTCTGACAACAGGAAATCAGATATAGATAGTAACTGCCCATTGCATGAGTTAACTCAATGAGTTGGATTGAATACTATTTCCAGCATGTCATCCCTACGGGGTTCAGGACCCTCTCCAGCGCCTTTGAGATCTGGGGTGACCTGATGACTGGAAACTACCAGGGATACGCCCTCCTGGACGACGACGACCCCTTCCAGTGCTGTTATGAATGGTTCTGGGTAAGCTTGGGGGAGGACAATGTATATGAAAAAGAGTTTTTAGAATATTTGTTAAAACTTGCTGATGATATTGACAAAGGCATCACGCCAGTGTATCCTATAGATGACCAGTTAACCCGAATCAATGAATTACTCAACAATGTTAAAATTGACGAAGAATGAACTTAGTATTCTGCTTTCCACCATGCAGATTTTAAACTCTAAAGATCAAAAGAAATTAGAAACCACATATGGTTCTATCTCTGCTCTTTACAATAAACTGTATACTGTTTCTGAACAACTTTAAACTAAATGAAAAAACTACTGATCATCTGCTCTGTTTTATTCGCTCTTCCTGCAGGTGCATTTCCTGTATTCAAATATCAAACCCCTTGCCATCTTGAAAGGAAAGAATTAAACCAATATCTTAAAGATGTATGCACTGTAGTTGAAACTCGTGAAAAAGGCGGTGCTCTTCGTACTCGTAACATTTACTCTAATAAATTTGGTTTGACTATCAAAGGACGATTTGTTCAAGGCAAAGGTTACATGACATGGGATTCTCATAACAAATATGAATACAAATGGGATTATATTATCGGTAGGGTTGCAGGAGATACTCAACCCCATACCTATGTAATGCCAGGTATTTTGCTAGAAAACATTTCTTGGGATTGAGGAAGTATGAATAATGATATGCCCTGGGTTGATCTCACACAAGAAGAGATCGATCAACTTCGTCAACAAAAACAACACCTCACAGAATATGGACAACAGAAACTACGAGAACGCATTACTGCCAACATGGATGGTGGTGTCGGTGGATCATGGAAGGTACACAAAATGAGTCGATTTGAAAAGAATCCAGACGAAATTGTGCTGGAAGATGT
>Ga0194124_10000551_pt1 | contig 56193 bp, 50 predicted proteins | sample TA2KigCas0mmetaG_FD_148605 | JGI IMG/M metagenome (GOLD analysis project Ga0194124, IMG submission 148605) | Freshwater microbial communities from Lake Tanganyika, Tanzania - TA2015031 Kigoma Deep Cast 0m | ecosystem: Environmental > Aquatic > Freshwater > Lake | place: Tanzania: Lake...
CCCCAAACGCCATAGCATCTTGTTCTTGATTATCTCGTTTTAAACAAGAGACTTTATCCCAAACATTTTGCAAAAACTGTTTACTTTCTGTGCAGTTTCGTATCAAAAAATGTCCATTATTCAGACCGTGGTAGTCTTTGGATATGATTAAAAAGGCCTCATCATCTAGTAATTTTTCTAAAGGTATAGAAAAATTCATAAACATTGCATCGGCATCACTCCAAAAAAACCACTCATAGTCACTGGTTTCCATTAATTTTTGTAAAATTGTGATTTTTTCCCAGGGGATAAATGCTCTATTGTTTAATTTTTCTTCTCCCACAATGAAATCGTAACCGTATTTTTGGCAGTATTCTTTTTTATTTTTTATGGGTATTTCTACAATTTTTTGGAATTTTTCCCCTATGGCCACTGTAACAACTGCAATTTTTGCTGGTAAGAATTGAGTTAAAAAAAGACTCCATACCACCCAAAACCCTGTCGACATTTTCTCTCCTGATAAAAATGATTTCATTTGCTAATACTTAAGAGTAAAAGATTTCATATAGTTCACTACGGAGAATTTTTTCTCTCTCAAGAGGATTTGTAGTTCCCAAAACTAGATCTACATGGAAAACAAACGTTGATTTATCCATCCTGCTCAAAAGTTTATAGGGACGAACACATCTTTGTATCGGTTGGCAAAAAACATGGTGGGGCTTAACGCCCATTTTATTCATAATTGCTCCTATCAAAATATTTTCGTCTTGGTATTTACTCTTTCCTAAAGCCTCCATGAATAAATAAGATCCGGCTAAAGATTTGGCTACCTCCTTAGAAAATACCTGGAAAGAAGCCTCTACATAACTCCATTTACCATTTAGATCTTCATGATGAGAAACATTCCCAAGATAGACATTTTTTTCTTCTCTCATCTTAAGAGCTTCTTTCAATTTCGAAATCACCAGAAATGTCCTAACATCAGCTTTTATGACAAAATCAAAATCGTCGAGCCTATCTTTAAAAAGCGCCAAACATCCGATTAACCCCCAGCATTTCTGGCGTTTGTAGTTTTTAGGTTTTTTGAGATCGATCAAGTTTTCTAACAAAAAAGGGCTAGTTTCATTTGAGGAGTCTGTTTTAACATACCGCACCTCAAAATCCTCTCTAAAATCTTCAAAGCATCTCTCCCATGCCTTTTTGTGTATCTTATCAACCTCGGTTTCTCCTGTTAAGAAAATAAAAAAAAGTGATTTTTTCCCATTTTCTGCAGCAAGCAGATGAGAACATAAAAAGAATGCGACCGTGGTAGTTAAAATCTTAAAAATTTTCATAAAGTTTTCTTCGCACTTTTCTTTCGAGGATATGCCTGACATTTTCTAGCAAGTTTCATACTTAAATGGAAGGTGTCTTTTGAAAATGACAAAACTATCCTGTCTAAAGAAACAAATTTTTTGATGGTGCAACTCTAAAAAAAGAAAAAAAGTTTACCTCCGTCTCTTTTACGGCTTAAGCTCAAAGAAGATCCTCCCATGTACAATTCAGTGCGGCTCATCCAATATTTAGCAAGGTCTATTGAAAAGATAGGGCAGGCTTTACTGCCATAATTAAAGTGGTTACCCTCCATAAAGTAGCTCTCAAAATCTTTTTCAAAAGCATGCATGTATCTTCGCCATGACTTTTTGTGAGAGCTGTAAACCGTATCATTGTGGGTTGAGACTACCAGAATAAGCCCTGTTTTTTTTCATGACTTTCTGAAAATAGTCTAAAAAACCCAAAATATGGCTAAACACAACCGAAATAAATAGTTCAATTCCAAATAATCAGTAAAAATTAAACATTGATAAATAGTTTAAAATTTAACATTATTGAATATTAACAATCAATTGCGTTTCTTTTTAGGGTTTGTCATGCAATCTCAATTACTAAGGCTCACTGTTCTTTTAACTTTTATTTTGCCCAATCTTCAAAATTTGAGTGCAAAAGAGCTGGAAAATCCCCGTGCTATAACGGTCATAGGAACAGGATATGTAGGTTTGGTTTTAGGTAGCTGTTTAGCTGAGATAGGCCACCAAGTGACCTGTTGTGATGTCGATTCTAGAAAAATTTCCTCTTTAGAGAGAGGTGAGATTCCTATTTATGAGGAGGGTCTAGAGGATCTCGTTCATAATAACACAATTAAAAATCGGCTTTTTTTTACCACCTCACTGAAAAATGCCGTATTAGAAAGCGACATTATATTTATAACAGTTGGAACCCCTGAAACACTTAGTGGCGAGGCTAACCTCGATTATGTCTTTTCTGCAGCTCAGCTGATTGGGGAAAACTTAAATAGAACTAAGACTGTTTTCGTAAAAAGTACAGTTCCGATGGGAACAATTATAAAAATCAAAGAGGTCATACAAGCTCATAATAGTGCAAATGTCCCCTTCTCTATAGGCTATGCCCCTGAGTTTCTAAGGGAGGGGACCTCAGTGAGCGATTTTATGCATCCCGATCGAGTTGTGATTGGTGTAGAAAACACTGAAACATCTCAGCTTTTTACTGAAATCGTACAACCTATTCTAGATGACGGTGCAAAAATCTTAACCACGTCTATCGCCTCTGCAGAAATGATAAAATATGCTTCCAACTCTTTTCTGGCTGTGAAGATCTCTTTCATCAACGAGATAGCCGATTTTTGTGAAAAAATCGGTGCCGATGTAGAGGAGGTGGCTTTGGGGATGGGATTGGATAAAAGAATAGGGCAAAGTTTTTTAAAACCTGGTCCCGGTTATGGAGGGTCTTGCTTTCCAAAAGACACGCTCGCTTTCTTGAAAAGTGCGGATAAAAACTCTATCCACCTAAGTATTATAGACGCAGCTGTCCAATCGAATAACACCCGATGTGAAAAAATCCTTACTAGAATGGAAAAAACTTTAGGGACCTTTCAAGGAAAAAAAATTGCGGTTTTGGGTCTAGCATTCAAAGAGAATACAGATGACGTCAGAGAGTCACCCTCCTTGAAAATTATCGATTATCTCGTGCAAAAAAAGGCCTATGTCAAATCCTATGATCCAATAGCTACACAAAATGCGCTAAAATTCTATCCCGAACTCAATATCGCAAGGACACTTTATGAGGCTTTTGAAGATTGTGATGCGATCATTGTTGCCACCCCCTGGAATCTATTTACTCAGATCGACTGGCAGATTGTAAAACAAATATGTCGAGGCTCTTTTGTCTTTGACACCAGAAATATCCTGTGCCCTATGGAGGTGAAAAATGCAGGTTTTTCGTACATGGGTATAGGAAAAAAACCTCTCATGGAGTAGATGATGGTCCGTTTTTTACTTGGACTTGTTTTTCTTTTTTGTTACCTACAAGGCGAAAAAAGGGCGCTCGTAACAGGTGGTGCCGGGTTTTTAGGCTCTCATCTTTGCGAAAAACTTCTCGATTCAGGTATTGAGGTCATTTGTGTTGATAACCTCTCCTCCGGTAAGAAAGAAAATATCGAACATCTTTTAAAAAACCCCCGTTTTTTCTTCCTTGAGCACGATATTGTCCAGCCTTTAGATTCTGGGTTAGAATTAGATTTTATTTTCAATTTAGCGTGTCTTGCCTCACCTCCGGTTTATCAAAAAGATCCACTACAGACCTTTAGAACTAGTATTTGGGGTGCATACAATCTTCTTGAACTTGCGAAAAAAACAGGGGCAAAAATTTTACAAGCCTCTACAAGCGAGGTCTATGGGGAACCCCTTATTCATCCGCAAAACGAGTCCTACTGGGGAAATGTGAATCCCATCGGTATTCGCTCCTGCTATGATGAGGGGAAACGCGCTGCTGAGAGTCTCTTTTTTAATTATCATAGACTCTTTAAAATCCCGGTAAAGGTGGCCCGCATTTTCAACACTTACGGCCCTAGACTTGACCCCCTTGATGGGCGTGTGGTATCGAATTTTTTTTCACAAGCGATGCAAAATCTTCCTCTCACAATCTATGGAGATGGGTTTCAAACTCGCTCTTTTTGTTATGTAGAGGATACGATTGAGGGATTGGTGCAGCTGATGTTCACCGATAACACTATTACTGGCCCCATCAATATTGGAAATCCTGAGGAGATCACTATCCTCGAATTAGCAAAAAAAATAAAAGAGGTTAGCCACTCCGTTTCACAGGTTCTTTTATTGCCCCTTCCTTATGATGATCCTTCTAAAAGAAAACCTGACATATCTAAAGCAAAAACCCTCCTCAATTGGTCACCAAGATATGCGCTCGATGAGGGATTAAAAAAAACCTATCTTTATTTGAAAACAAAACAATAGAACTTATAGAAGAGCATTCAAAAAATAGGTTTATAGACGGTTATGTGAGAATCTTTCTCTAAAGAGTTTATCGGAATTTCAAAAAAATTTGAAAAATCCAAAGACAACATCTGCTTTTTGTTTAAACGCACCCATACAACAGATTCTTTTGTTAACCCTTTTTGAAACACTTCAAGCACACTCTTTGCATTCTCAAAAGCATCTTCTACATCCAGGACAAGAATGTCTATTTCAAACGGTATATCTTTAGAAAAACCTCTGTTCTCATAAAAAGGGACAAGTAAAAAACTGTCCAAAAAACGATCCAGTTTTTTTTGATAAAAAGCATTCTTATGACTGTCTTTAAAATGATAATGCAAAACTTTTCCAAAACCAAAATAGCGTAAAAGATAGGCTCCGATAAAGGGGTACATCTGGTCTGAATTCCCTACCACAACAATTTTTTTTGGTATCAACATTTTGACAAGGTCTGCAAAAATAAAGGCCTCTTGTCTATGAAATTTATGAGATTTTTTCTCTAAAAAACTCCCTAAAATATTTATGTAAGGACTAAACCCAATAACTCTTTCGATTTTAGGGTTCGGGGTTAAAAATGGACAAAAAGAATGAAAAAAAAAATAAAACCCAAAAAACACTCTCATCTTGCTACCTCAACTAATGAGTTCTTCAGCTGATCCAAATGGGCTCTTAAAAGTTTGATCCCACTGTCATTTTCTCCAACAGCCAGCACAACTTGTTTAGATTCTGGATGAAAGACACATCCTGAAGGGTAGATGACCATTTTATCAAAGCAGCGCACTCTTTGAGTATCAAAAGCCCCCTCGTAAAGGATGGGGTAGCGGCTGATTTTTTCAAACTGTATTGAGGGATGAATCTTAAAAGTTGTCAGCCCACCAACATAAAAAAAATCTTTTCTATCCCTATACGGAGTGATGGGAGTTTTCGTTTTGAAATAAGAGTGAAAAAACGCCCAGTAATGATCCTCAGCAAAAAATACAGGTGCCCCCCCTCTTAAAAAGCCGTACCTTTTGAGCCAAACTAATGGGTATGAATTTTTCGCGTCTTTTGAACCAACCTCTTTCACAGATATCTTTTCATTGTGAAAATCGATTTTTAAAAGCGAAAGCTCATCGAAACTATAGATAAATCCAAGCTTTTGAATCCCCTCCTCCTCAAATACAATCGGCGTCCAGTTTTTTTCGACTTTTCTTTTAGCTCCAGGAATAAAGTAGAGTTGTTCGACTTTTAAGGTGCTTTCATTTAGAACCGCTAATTTCATCCTCCTTTTAAAGGAGTCTAAAGGAGAGACATCGTTATAAAAAACATAAGTTTTACCATCGAACGATACAGCTCTTGGATCCTCAGCATAAGAGCTCTTTAGATCTAAAAGTTTCGGATCTGAAATCACATCCAAATCTTTAGAAAGAACGCAGTAGCCGATATAAGTACAAGCTCCTAGTTTTTTATCTAAAAAAAAATGCTCTTGAGGTTCATCATAACGAAAAAAAAGGACATAGCCCCCATCTCTGGCTACTATAGTAGGATTATACGCATGAGGAAACAAAGGGACTTCAATTTTTTTACTTTCAAAGAAAATCCCCTCATTTGCCTCGATACATGCTTTTTCATTTAAAATAGGGCTTTCTACAGCAACTTGCATCCCATACAGGGTTTGAAAAAAAAAACCGATCAGGCTTATCAAAATCATGTTATCCTCTAGCGAAAGGTTTTCTCAAAAAATTGGGTGAATTCCTCGACAAAAGGCCCTTTTTGGATATCATATCGGCTAGCCCAATCACGTAACTTCCAATTTTCAGCCAAAATATCGTTTCTTTCCAAATAAACTTTTTGTAAAAGCTCTTTGAGCTCCTCTTTGTCTGAGCGTTGCATATTTCCCATATGAAAAATATTATAGACGCTCGAGTAGGTGGCTTTTATAGCCTCTTGTTTATGCAATACTAATGCAAGCCCCGAGTCAGCTATAGTTTTTTGCCCCGTATTAGAAGAGACAATTACAGGAATTCCCAAGGCCATAGCTTCTCTTGGTTGAATACTGAAACCCTCTCCCCAAGAGGGTGAAACATAGCAATCAAGACTTTGAAACGCTTTTAAATAGTGATTACAAGGCTTGGCTTCAAATTCTATTTGGACATTTTTGATTTTATTCACAATTATATAATCTTGAATTTCTCTTAAACAACCTTGATCCTTCCCTCGAAAAGAGAGATGCAATTTTACATCGGGATTATTTCGAAACACTTCATGAAAGGCCTCTAAAAGAATTTTCTGGTCTTTACGATAAATACAAACGGAGAAGTTTCCAAAAACAAAAGGTTTATTTATAGAGTTTTTCAAGGGTTGAGATAGAAATTTACTTAAATCCACAGCTAAAGGAATCACCTCAATAGAGGGTTCAACACCACTTTTTTTAAACACCTCTACTAAAAATGGGTCCGGTACTATTACTGTTTCAAAAAAATTTAAGTATTTCACAAATTTGGGATCCACGAAATCAGATTCATGCATCGTATAAACGATAAATCTTTGGCCGATCTTTTGGTACCTTTTAAGAATTTCCACCATATGAGGTATTTCAGGTAAAGAGGTGTTGAGAAGGACAATAGGTTGCAGACTTCTTAAATCGGTTTCAATCAACTCCTTTTCCTGATGAGTAAGTTCCGAATACTCACCAAAAGGGACCACCTGTATATTGTATCGATCTTTTAACGCCATCCCAAGCTCAATAGACTGTCTGCCGATACCGTCTCTTTTGTTAATTGTACCTGCTATAGAAATAGACAGCGTCAATAAAGCTGAAAAAAATGGAGTCCACATTTGGTAAAACCTCAATTATTGCCTTACAGGTGTGAATTTTTTTTGAAATACCTGTTTGTCAAACTCTAAAATAATCATTGCCTGATCATTTTCTCCTAGTGAGACTAAAATTTTTTCATTCTCCTTATCAAACACAGCCCCGGCAGGGTAAAGAACCCACTTATTAAAATTCGCCTCTCTTTGGGTTTGAAATGCCTCGCTGTAAAAAAGAGGAAACTGCAGCATGTTGCAAGCTTTCAGTGTTTTTTCACAAAACGTGATGAGACCCATATGATAAAAACAGGTTTTAGAGGACTTTTTCCAAAAGGGGTTTTTTTCATAAAAACAGGAGTGAAAGAAACAAAAGAGCTCTCCTTCTACATCAATCAGGGGAGCCCCCCCTCTCATCGAGCCAAATTCTTTTTCCCAGATTTCTTTTTGAATATTTTGAAGACTTGGGGTCTTATAGCTTTCTACAATCCATTTTAAAGAGATTTGTTTGAGCTCATAAACTTCAAAAAGGGAAAGATCATAAATAAAAAATAGCCTCTCTTCACCCTCAATTCTACGGACAAATGGAATCCAATTCTTTTCTATTTTCTTTTTGCCTTTTGGTAGATCCACAATTTCCAAAATTTTTCGAGTACCTGGGTCTAAAATTGCCATTTTGATTTTTCGTACAGACGGATCTTTGATATCAATATCATTATAGAATACATACACTCTATCTTGAAAAAGGATGCATCTGGGGTCTTCACAATAAGAACTTTTGAGATCCAGCACCTTTATCTCTGAAATCGGTTGAAAAGATCTATCAAGTTCCACCCAGCCGATATAGGTCATAAAATTGAAACGGCTATTTTTTTGCTTATGGGGATTCGGCTCATCGAATCGAAAAAATAGACTATAACCAAATTCAGAGAGAATTAGACTCGGATTATAGGCCTTAGGAAATTCCGCTAATACAATCCGATGAACTCTTTTGCAAAAATCCTGGTTTTGAAGCAAGCACTCTGGATTAGAGTACTTTTTGTTTAGGGTTGCATAACTTTGGTTTGCTTCCATCAAAAAAGGGAATAAAAAAATGTAAATAAATAGAGCGCGCATCAGAAATCTTTTGGTAAGGGGAGGTAACGTTAATCAACAACAGATGGATCTGGATCTAATACCTTAGAAGAAAATAAAAAGCTTTCATCAGTTAAAAATAAAATACCTGCATGATAGTCCTCCAAAGTACGGATTTTCTCCATTTCAAGATGTTTTGCAAGGCCCACATGATACGCTTTGATTTTTGCCTCTCCCCAGCCGGGGTGCTTATGTGTGGGTTTGACCTTTCTGTCTGAATAGACCGCTTTCACTTCCCTATTTTGGAATAAATGCCTGATTTTTCGTAGAAGGTAGGGGTGCACTTTCTTTTCTAGCGGGTCGATGACAACAACGATATGGCTTGGATCTAACCTTAAAACTTCTTTATGAAAAAAATCCATAAGCTCTAACGATCCGCATCTTTTATAATCGACTTTTTCGGAATTTGCTAAATTTAAATCCCCCGACAAATCTAGTACATGCACTTTTACCTCTACATCTTTTTGGTGCACAATCGACTCGATCAAATCATTATAAACCCGTTTTTCTTCAGTAGAAACTATGAAAACATCAAAACTTTCAGCGCTGATTTTAGTAAAAAGGGCACCCATTTTATTTTTGGGAGAAAAAACACTAAACTGCATGTAGTGCACTATGATCAAAAAACCAAAAACTAGTAAAACACCAGGCAGGCGTAAAAGTAAGTACTTTGTCATTCTTTAATGATGCCTTCCCTATCTAAGAACTTCAAGTAATAAACATCTTCATATAGAACAAAACTCCCTTAAAAAAAGGGGGTTTAGGTCTTTAAATTCACACCTGTGGAAATCCAATCCACAAAGATATACAATCTTCACCCCATATCTTTGGAAAACCTCGATTCTATCGAGTGGAATACGATGAATATTCCCAACAATTACTAGATCATAAGGATCATTTTTTAAAACAGATTTTACATCTCTTAAAGTTATTTTCTTTTCTGGTGGTAAAATCCTAGAAATAGAAAACCCCTTTCCATAATCGAACTCCCTTAGCCATTTTGAGTCTTCATGAAGGCGCTCTAACTTTGGAAATACATGACATCTCTCTTTCAAAAGCTGTTTGAAACCGATATACATTAGACATCTTAAGTAATCGGCATCCAGATAGTAACTTAAAAATAGAATTTTTTTTGGGTTAGGACAACCCACCTTGTCCAACACGTATTGCGCCATATTTTTTGGAGTAAGGTATTTTCTTGTGTGCGCTAACAATCTTTCAAGAATTTCAAAATACCTTTTTTTGTCAAAAATAGAGTGGTCAATAGCCCCACAACAAACCCCTGGCAACTCCATCGCCTCTTTGATCAACTCCTTCGGGAAAAAAGTCATTGTATTGGGATGCACTTTATCCAAATCAGTAAAGTAAGGAATACAACCACAAGCAAGTATTTCATAGTGGCGAAGACAATCGGCTCCTGCTTTTATTTTTGTAAAAGCAAAGTAGGATTTTTTGTAATCTTCATAATAATCCTCCTCGTCGTTGTAAATGTAAGTGGACACATCTCCTGGGATCAAAGGGGCAAAGTCCCAAAATTTTTCAGGGATAGTCTCCACAATTTTGGATTCAGGTATTGAAAAACCAATAGGAAAGATCTCAGCAGTCAAAAAATTCTTAAAAAAAGACCAAAAAAAGAATAAAAAAATCCATCTCATAAAAGATAAACTTACTAGCGATGAAACAATCTAGTCAAATCCATTTTGTTGCATAGCTACGCTTTTAAGGCGCTCTAGCTCATCTCTAAGAGCAATAGCCGCTTCAAAATCTAATGCTTTGGCCTTTAAAAACATCTCTTTTTCTATCAGTTTGATTTTGCGCTCTAACTCTTTAGGGGATAGAGAAACCTCTTTTTCCACCTCTTCAATCTCTGTTTCCAATTCTTGAAAGAATGTCTCTTTAAGAGTTTCAGTTTTCTCACGCATCACTGAGGTCGGTTCGATATTATGCAAAAGATTGTGCTCTTGCTGAATCTTTCTCCTATTTTGGGTGATCTCAATCGTCTCTTGAATCGATTTTGTCATTATATCTGCATACATTACAACACGCCCCTGCTTGTTGCGTGCCGCACGACCACAAGTTTGTATCAAAGAGGTTTTAGACCTCAAAAAACCCTCTTTATCTGCATCAAGAATCAGTACCAAAGAGACCTCGGGGATATCCAGACCTTCTCTAAGAAGATTGATCCCCACAAGGACATCAAATTCTTTGGTGCGCAACTGCTTAATAATCTTCACTCTTTCAAGGGTATCGATATCGGAGTGCAAATATTGGGTTTTTATCCCAATTTCCTTCATGTATTTTGTCAGATCTTCTGCAAGCTTTTTTGTTAAAGTCGTCACAAGAACCCTGTTGCCTTGAAGAATCTCTTTTTGGATCTCCCCTATTGCGTCATCCACTTGATACATAGCAGGTTTTACTTCGATTACAGGATCCAGCAACCCTGTTGGACGGATGACTTGCTCAACAACTCTCCCCTCGGCATCCTCAAGCTCATAAGGGCCTGGCGTTGCGGAAACATACACTATATTTTGAACTTTTTCTCTAAACTCCTCAAAAGAGAGCGGGCGATTGTCAAAAGCAGACGGCAGACGAAAACCAAATTCTACAAGAGGAACTTTCCTTGCCTTATCCCCATTCCGCATGGCCCCGATTTGTGGAACCGTTTGGTGTGATTCATCCACAAAAAGTAAAAAATCGCTCGGGAAATAATCTAGAAGGCATGATGGTGGGTCTCCCGCTTTACGTTGGGAGAAGGCTCTGGAATAATTTTCTATCCCTTTACAAAATCCTATTTCACGAATGAGCTCTAAATCGTAGAGCGTCCTTTCTCTAATACGGTGCTCTTCAAGGGGGCGTTGGTTTTCTAAATAAAAGGCTCGCCTTTGTTCCAATTCTTTTTTTATCAGCTCGATAGCATCTTGCTTCACCTCCTCAGGCATTACATAGTGTGAGCCCGGGAATATTGTGATTTTTTCTTCCCTTTTGATCACTCTTGCCGTTAGTGGATCTACAAGACTCAATCTTTCGATTTCATCACCAAAAAGCTCTATGCGAACAGCGATATTCTCTTCGTACGCAAGTGCCACCTCTACAACATCACCGCGCACCCGAAACTGGGAACGATTCAGCTCTATATCGTTTCTTTTATAATGAATTTCTACCAATTTAAGGAGAAGTTCATCCCTATCAATTCTATCACCCACCTTCAGCTTTAATTGCATGCGAGCGAAATAATCGGGGGCTCCAATACCATATATGCAAGACACCGAGGAGACGATAATCACATCTTTTCTCTCGATTAAAGACTTGGTCGCCGATAGGCGCATACGCTCTATGCGATCATTAATTGCTAAATCCTTCTCAATATAGGTATCGGTACGAGCTATGTAAGCTTCGGGTTGATAGTAGTCATAATAGGAGACAAAATACTCCACTGCATTATGAGGGAAAAAAGTTTTAAATTCCTGATAGAGCTGTGCTGCTAATGTTTTGTTATGAGCCAAGACTAGTGTAGGTTTTTGAACATTCTGGATCACATTAGCCATAGTAAAAGTTTTACCTGAACCGGTAATACCTAAAAGGACTTGCGATGAAAATCCGCTCTTTATTCCCTCACTTAAATATGCAATAGCCTTGGGTTGGTCTCCTTTTGGCTCATAAATACTTCTTAGCGCAAATGGATCAGTTGCCACCTATGACCCCCATCATGGATGAGAGCTGATAGACCATCACAAACAGGGCAAAAAGGAACAAAACGATAAAAACAACTCTCCCGCCAGGAGCCATGAAACCGCTCCTGTGCCCCCTTTGGTACCGTTTTATCCAGCACATCCAAACTGGTAAAACCCCAAAAAGGAGCATTGTGCAAATTCCCCCCGCAAAATTCAGGGCACTAAAAAACAGATTGGGTCCCAAAATAGCAATTAAAAGAGGTGGTAGAAGGGCTAGGCATGTAATAGAAAAACTTTCTTGGCCCTCTTTAACCTTTACTTGTGTTGCATCTTGTAAAAAATGCACAAGACTCATCGACTGGGCTAAAAATGAGGTCATGATAGCGAAAAACGCCAGGGCATTACTGAATAAAGAGACGGACGGGGTCGAAAGAACCATCGACATCGACTGCGCAGCATCCACCCCCTTTTGATAGCTATCCATCAAACCATCTTTTCCACCCACAGGTATAGAGCCTAAAGCGACCCATTGCCAAACCAAGTTCACAACTACCGTCATGAGAACTCCCCATAGAATCGACAAAACCACTTTACGTGAATCGTTCCCAAAATGCTTTACAAGAGAGGGCACCATATTATGAAAACCAAAAGAGATTATCATAATTGGAATCGCTGGAAGTAAATAATTCCAGCTGACTCTGGAATACAAGTTTGTATCGATAAACCTTGAGCCAACAAAGATTAGACCAAAATAGGCCAGTATTTTGAAAACCATAAAAAAACGGTTGAGAAGATCTACAGGCGTTGTCCCCCTATAGACAACAGCTCCGAAAAGGATCACAAAAAAAAGACTACCCACCCACTCAGGTAGATTCACCGACAAAAAGTGCTCCAAAAGAAGAGAGGTGTGGTGGCCAGACAGGGCAGTATATGCCACAAGAAGAGCATAAAACAAAAAAAGATATGTAACCCAGCATAAAAATCTGCCCACTTTTCCTAAAGAAAACCCACACATTGTACTTAAGTTTACAGGCTGGGAAAATTCCTGCTGCACCTCTACAAGTAAAAGGGCTGTGAACGTCATGAATATAGCCGCAATAAAAAATAGAATTAAGGAGGGGAAAAAACCCACAAGCCCAGTCATTATAGGCAAACCCAACATGCCGGCCCCCACACAGCTTCCGGTCACCAATAAAGCTCCCCCAAAGACGCTTGGAGAATTTTTAGTTTGCATGTTGCACCCCCTTTTTTTTCAGACTCCGCTCTTCTTGGGCCAACCTTCCGATTGCGTGCTCACTAAAATCGACAAAAGACAAAAGAGGCGTTAGCTCCTCGAAATTTTCCATCACGAGTTTTGCCATCTGTTGGGCTACTTTTCTATATTCAGGATGACCTTGTGGAGTCGAGCGCAATTCCACCATCCACTGCAATGCCCTCAAATTAATTTTGACAACCCAACGGATGTTATAGGCCATCGGAACAGCGTATTGTGATTCTAAGGGGCAAATTTCTTTGAGTGTATCAAAAAAATTCTTTGCCCCCTCAAGCGCTTCTCTATAGATTGGCTCCATTTCTGTTTCTAAAATCTCGTCTGGAACAAAGTAGCCTAAATCACAATCGAGTTTTTGCTTTTGCTGAGTCAAAATACGATGGCGGTGCAAGTCCCTAAAACAACCAAAATCGGCCACTATTTCAAAAGTAAAATCGACATGCTCTAAAGCTCTTGGAGATTTATGTCGACGATTTTGCCTGATTGCTCCTAAAGCTTGGAGTATCTCTTTTTTTTTGCTTTCAGAGGTGGTTTGAATAAACAATAGAATTTCATCAAAGCCTTGGTCGGTCTCCTCATAAATGAGCGAAGCCAGAAGTTGGTCTATCACCTCTTTTGCTGGAGCGGTTATCAATTTAACGCTAAAACCTTGCTCTTTGTGTTGAACTTTCGGTTTATCAAGATTTTCAACAAGATCTTTGAGCTTTTCCATATAGCCGCTGTAGGATCTAAAATGTCGATGCTCTTTTTCTGCACGCTTTACAAAAGAGGGGATCACCTTACTCAGCTCTATAAAACCTCTTTCTGCAATGGATTGCACCTCTTCAAAAGGGTGAAGCCGCATCTTCATAAGAAGGGATTCAAAAAATCTCCCATTCCCATAAAAACCGAGGTTTGTGAGTGTTGCAGCAGGCAAAAGCCCTCTTAAGCAGTCAAATACAAGAGCTCGGACAGAAGTGCGCCATGCAGCCTCAGATGTCCCCTCTTGAAGCGGATAGAGTTTTTCTATCCTATCTGTCATCGGACCCAATAAACTAGAGTAGGTAGAAAAAAGCGCATCCATCCTTTTTTCATACTCCTCACCTAAGCAGGATTGCATAATGTTTTTGTCTCTATGGTAGCGGTATTTCCCGTCGACTTTGTCATCAAAAGGGATGTACCTAGTCGATTTTTCTAAAGGGGATCCCCCAATTCTTGCATCCTCTAAAATTTTTGTTGCAAGCATAGAAACGCTTTCGAAAGCTAGATGGGCTCCTCCTAATTCTGCAACAGAATCGTCTCCATATCCATCCAAAATCCGGTCATAAAAATCGACCGCTTTTTTGATGTTTACACAGGAGAGGTCTTTTTCGTTCCCCTCAAATCCAGCCTCTTGATTTTGCAAGAACTCTTTTTTAAGCAGCTCTCTTAGGCCAAGCTTTGACCTGGAGTAGCGGGAAAAAAGGGCACCCTTAATCACCTCAGGCAAATTTTGCAAAACGAAAATATTTTCTTCGGTATTAGAAACAAAGGGGGTTAAAAGTGTTTTTGATTCTTGCATAGGCACCTTTAAATCTATTGGATCAAATTTAATAAAAATTCCTTACCCCCTTGATTGTCAACCCTTTTTTTTCAAAAAAAAGAGCAATCTAAAATTGGGTTATCTTGTTTACTTTATACGACACAAGGATTCTTCAGCAACACGACAGCGACAACGTTTGCATTTATTAATTTCTTCAGTTTATACTGCTCGCTACACTCAGTATTGAAGGTTTCTAAAATGGAATATCTCAAGCAGTTTCAAAAACATATTTTTGACAATCAGCTAGCTCCCCTTGTTTCCCTCTGGCAAGAGTATAGTTTTTGTGATGAAGTTGATCCCGACGAACTTAAGGCCATCCTTAATGCCCTAACTCAAAGCCCTTTTGCCATTTCTTTTGGAAAATACGCGGAGGATATCCTCCCCTTATGGGAAAAAATTCCCGAGGGCGAAGCCAAACGTTCTATCTTGAGACACCTTGTCGACCTACAGACAACCAACTCTGAAGTTCTGGGAACTCTTGTCGAAAAAGATATTACAAACCACTACCAAAAAGATCCTAACTATTCGAAGTTATTAAAGATTCTTGGTGGAAAAGACCGCCCCTCTTTCCAAGGAATTCTAACCCATCTAGAACTCCTAACCCACCTCAAACCGGGAAACTTCTGTTTTCATACAAAAGGCTGGGGTGTAGGCGAGGTGATCGATGTCTCTTTCGTAAGGGAGCAAGTAACTTGTGAATTCGATTTTGTTGCTCAAAAAAAAGACCTCTCCTTTGCCAATGCCCTCCACTGCCTGATCCCTCTTCCAAAAAACCATTTCCTTTCGATGCGATTCGGCAACCCAGACAAATTAGAGGAGATGGCTAGAAAAGAGCCGGTTGAGGTGATCAAAAAACTTTTGAAAGACCTAGGACCTAAAAATGCTCAGGATATCAAAGACGAGATGGCAGATCTAGTCATTCCAGAAGAGGATTGGCAGAAATGGTGGCAGCTCACTCGCAATAAATTAAAAAAAGACCCCCAAATCACCATCCCGAACTCTCTACATGAACCTTTTATGCTCTCAACGGTCACAATCTCTTTTGAAGAAAGGCTTATAAATCAACTAGAGCAACGTCCAGATGCAAATACGCTCATAGAAATGGTTTACTCTTTTTTAAGAGATTTTCCTCAAGCCTCAAAAAATCAGGAATTCAAAGATAAAATTCGAGCCCACCTTACCGATGCACTTGTCAAACAAGATTTAAGCGATGGACAAGAGCTCTCGATATTCTTTATTCTTGAGGATCTTTACGGAGATAACGAAGCAAAAAGCATCGAAGCTTTAGTGAAAAAAAACCAAGCAGCCGTCGAAATATTGGATCGTATCCATATCATCTCTTTCAAAAAACGGTATCTTCTGTCGATAGACAAGTATCGTGACGATGCTGTCAATCTTTTTAAAGAGCTTATTTCAAAAGTAGACCTTTCACAGCTTAGAGAATTTTTATTAAACTCTTTAATGAAAAGGGGAGCTATCGCTGAGGTCACTGAGGTGATAGAGAGGCTTGTTCACTCTCCGGATAAAAATGCCGAGGCTTTTTTGTGGTTTTTTGAAAATATCTTAAAGTCCCCGACGCTACCCTTCTCAGACAAGGTGGGGAACCAAAGACTTTTTGAGGCCCTTTTTACACTTTTGAGCAAAGTGGAAAATTTTGCCATGGCAAGAGATATCACCAAGAAAATTCATGGATATATCACCGGCCAAAGATTCCAGCTTATTCGTAATCTGTTCCAACACTGCTCAGTTGCAGAGCTCAAAGAGCTATTGCTTTTGTCTACAAAATGTCAGTCCTTGAGCTCACATGAACTCAAAACGCTCAGATCTTTAGCTGAGGTTGTACACCCCTCCCTGTCCTCCCAGGAGGTTATTGATGAGGAGACCGTTGTTTGGACAACTGAAGCCGGTTATCATAAAATAAAAAAACGCGTTGAGCAGATTGTCCAAGTCGATACTCTAGAAAATGCTAAAGAAATTGAAATTGCCCGCTCCTATGGAGATCTCAGAGAAAATTCTGAGTTTAAATTTGCTTTAGAAAAACGGGATCGCTTGCAGCATGAGTTGAGGAGCTTGTCTAAAGAGCTCAACCATTTGCGCATTTTAACTAATGAGGACATCGATGCATCAAGAGTCGGAGTTGGCGTGCAATTTGATGCCGAAGGACCTAATAAGGAGATAATCCATTTTAAAATCCTTGGACCTCATGATGCTGATGCCGATAACCATATCCTTTCCTACAAATCCAAGTTTGCAAAAGATTTGGAAGGGCGTCGTAATGAGGATACGTTTGAGATGAATGGAAAAACCTTCACCATCAAAAATATCCAGAGCTCACTCTCAGTAAAATAAACCTATAATCCTTAGGGGATGAAACAAAGGTATGAAATCAACCATACCTTCTCAATTTAACCTAGACAATTCAGCCTCAAGTAGGATACAACCTATAGAGTTTTTAAAGGGGTTCTAAAAAAAAAGAGGACAGAATGTTGAAGCTTTTGATTGCAACCAGAAATGGAGGAAAAGTTCGTGAATACAAAGAGCTCTTAAAAAAATATCAGTTCGATATTTATACCCTCAAAGATTTTCCTCATTATATCGAACCTGCCGAAGACCAAGATAGTTTTGAAAAAAATGCCCTTGTAAAAGCGCAACATGCCGCTGATGCTCTGAATATTTTGACGCTGGCCGATGATTCGGGTCTTGTAGTGCCAGCTTTACAAGGTCAACCCGGTATTTATAGCCGTCGATTTGCAAAAGAGAATGCAACTGACGCTGAAAATCGAAATAAATTAAAAACTCTCCTTAAAAACCTGCAAGATTCTGAAAGAAATGCTTACTTTGCCTGCTCGATTGCTCTTTGCCAGCCCGGAAAATGTCTTAAAATTGTGGTTGGACAATGCGAGGGAGAACTTCTTTTAGAGGAGAGAGGAACACAAGGTTTTGGTTATGATCCCCTGTTTTTAAAGTATGATTATAACAAAACATTTGGGGAATTAGATCAAGACACCAAAAATCGCGTCTCACACCGCCGTAAAGCTTTAGATAAACTCGATAATATTCTTAGCAATCTTAGTGAAACAGCCTCATGCGCTTCGTGATCGACGGCTATAATCTTATTTTTCGCGTTTTAGACTTCAAAGGGGATTCTTTGGAAAAGCAAAGGGATCAGGTCGTCCCTTTTCTATGGGACCTCTTTGAGGGGACGAATCACCATATCGACATAGTTTTTGATTCAGACCCAAAGAATTTTTTTTCTTTGAACAATAGTCGTGACCCCCCTTTTCATCTTTTATTTTCCCCACCCCCCTTGAATGCAGATAAATTTATTATCGAAATCTGTCATGGCATGAAAAAAAAAGAGCTAACTGTTGTCTCAAGCGATAAGCATCTTTTAGCGTCAATTAAAGAGCTTGATATTCCTACACTCACTATAGAGGATTTCCTCACGCTATTTCGACTGAAGAAAAAAAAGAGTATCACAAAAGATAAACCACAAATATCTCAATCAAGTGAAAAGATCGCAAAATACGTCGACATTTTTGAAAAAAGGGCGAATGATCCGAAAACCTTTGAAGATTTGTGATTGAATAAGCTCTAAAGTTAACGTCGATCTGTGAACTCCATGAAATCTGAACGCCGATTCTACAAGAACTTTGCTCGATTCTACAATCGCAACATGCGATGGGGTAAGTATCAGATCAAGTGGACGCAACTGTTTGATATTGTCTATTTTTATCTCCTCTCCCATCTGGTGAAGCATCGAGCAATTTCTAAAAGTTGCCCCCTCACAAATTTCAAAAAAAAGACCGGAGCAATCCACGCCCTGTAGAATCCAATCTTTGGTTTCATCCGCATTTAAAGGGACTTTTGGCTCAAAATCTTTTAAAAGACGAGGGATTCCTAAATGAAAATTTGCACCGTAAATATACCTTGTCCCCTCTGGAATATTGCGCAATTTTTCAAGCGCTTTTTCATAGGAAGGAAGAATAAAATCTCTTGCACCGCTCTTTGAAAGGTATCTTTCATCCACGAAAATCGGATAATCCACCCCATAATGAGGTGTTCTTACTTGGCAAACACCATTTTCTAAAACCTCTACAACCTCAATTTTTGACCCAGGATAAAGAACCATCTCTATACCTTCTAAAAGCCCTTTCCCATTTTTTTTTGGTGTAGATGTGTACAAACTTAGGATGTTTTTTTGTCCGTACACAGGTAGGTAATCGGTATTGTACAGTATTTTCATAAATTTCCCTTTTAAAAAAATCCTTGCAAAATGTCAAAAGAACACACATAGTATTTAAAAATTTGACAATTGTTTCATGCGTTTACAGCGATTCACACTTATTTGGTTTTTTATCTGTTTTTTCCTCTCTATGTGCTCAAGTGGGTCCAAAGAGTCGATCAAGCTCTCGTTGAATATTGTATCTGAACCCCACTCATTAGATACAAGACGCCTACGCACTCTTACCGATATAAGTATCGCAAATATGATCTACGAGGGGCTTTTTAGAACAACAAAAGAGGGTTTAGTCAAAGCTTTAGCTGAAGATTACAGTATCGATGAAACCGAAACACTTTACCATTTCAAACTGAAAAAATCTTTTTGGTCTAACGGCAAACAAATTGTAGCCCAGGATTTTATTCGCTCTTATAAAAGCCTACTCCATTCAGATTTTCCAAGCGACTATGCCTTTTTACTTTACTACATAAAAGGAGCAGAAAAGATTAAAAAAGGGCGTCAAGACATGGACACTTTGGGAGTAAAAGCTCTAGATGACACCACCCTAGAATTTCAACTTATTCACCCTATCCCATTTTTTTTAGAACTTCTTGCCCTTCCCATTTTTTTCCCCACATCGGGAAGCGAAGGAGTTTATAATGGTCCTTTTTGCCTTTTTAATTGGTTTCACAATTACCAAATCACTCTCACCAAAAATAACCATTACTGGGATAAGGGGGTGGTCCACATAGATAAAGTCGAACTGCACATGTGCGATAATGAAACAGGGTTACAACTCTTTGAAAAGGGGCAGCTAGATTTAGAGGGGTCTCCTTTTGGTGCGATTCCACCCGATAGCCGTGATGTTCTCGCTAAGGAGGGGAAATTAACAACCCATCCTATTTTAGGAACACAATGGATTCGGGTGAACACCAGTCGCGATGAGCTTTCGAATCCTATCTTTAGGAAAGCGATTGCTACAGCAATTCACCGAAAAGATCTTTGTGAGCATATCCTATTTAATTCGCAGGTTCCCTCACTCAGAATCTGTCCAAATTCTTTGACGAAAACTCTCTACCAAGACGGAGGAAAAGAGGTTGCTAAAGATCTTTTAAATAGATGTCCTCAAACAAGAATATTTACACTCACCTATGCCGCTTCTCCCCTTGCCAATAGAATCGCTCAGGCAATACAATCTCAACTTGATGGGGTCGGGATTCAGATCCAACTTGAGCGTTTGGAGCCAAAAGTCTTTTTTTCAAGAATATCCAAAAAAGACTATGATCTAGCATTAGGAAATTGGATTGCCGATGTCCCGGACCCTCTCAACTTCTTGCAAAATTTCAGAACATCCGATACAGGTACGAACAATACTTTTTGGGAAAATTCTGAGTTTAAAGATCTGATTGATAAGGCTCTGTTTTGCAAAGGGGAAGAGCGAGTGATGGTTTTGGAGGCCGCTGAGGAAATTCTGCTTGAAGCCTCCCCTGTAATACCACTCTATCAAATGTCTATGCAATATGTAAAAAGCCCCCGCCTAAGAGGCATCCATATCACCGATCTTGGGCTTATTGATATAAAAGGAGCCTATTTTTCAGATGAGGATTGACAATCGAATCATTCAGAATTAGTATCCAAATTATGTTGAAGTGGTTCCCTTTATTGTTAGTCTTTTCTCTTTTTGGTCAAACTTTAAGACTTTTTAATGACTCTGCTTTTGATCTACATTGCACCATTTATGCTTGGGATGGGTCTAGATTGGAAACTTTAGACATCGGCCCCCAGGTGACTCTTGTTTGGGAATTAGGTTATGCAGGTTTTGATAAAAACCCAACCTGGACTACTACACCCTATAGAGTCTCGTTTTTTTGCGATACAGGCGAACTTTTTGGTGCCTGGGCAGAAGTTCCGAGTGGAGCTTTCGTAAACGCGATGGGATCACCACAGGGCCCCAAAGGTTGTAAAATCAAAAATCCGAAAAACGAACAGCCTAATCAAAATACTAGACCATTCATTGAATACTAGTACCTCACCGACAAAACGAACAGCCTAATCAAAATACTAGACCGTTTATCCCAACCTATTAAGTCTTCTAGAAAACGAAAATTTTATCTAAAGGTTCATCCCACGGATCTATGGGGAGTGTAAGACAAAGCTGTTCTTTATAGACAAAAGATAGGCGTGGAATCGCACCATCGACCCCTTTTAAAAAACGGTCATAATAGCCTCTATTACGCCCCAACCGGTGGAAAAAGAGGTCTACGCCTAAAGATGGGACAAGTATTGTTCCAATATCTATAGAGCTTGCAGGTATTGCTTTTTGACAGATATATGTTCCCATAACACTTTTATGTAGCGGCTCAAGCTCCACTACTTTGTAAACTTGAAGCTCATCCCCCACAATCTTTGGAAAATAGAGGCGCCCTTGTTGCCATAAATATTGATTCAGAGAAGAAATATCGAGTTCATCTTCTAAAGGAAAATAACTTAAGACGTTCCCGGTTAGAAAAGGGGCTACTTTATGAACAAAATCTGACGGGACTCTTTGGTTTTTGGGTAAACGAGCTTTGATAGTTTCTCTAGCCTCTTTTTTATTCATGAAAAGGCAGCCCTTTTTTATAGGAAATTTTTTTCAAAAAATAGCCTTTTGCATCATATAAAGTAGCTACCCCTTCACCCTCTTTAACTCTAGAAACAGGCTCTTGATCCCCTTTTTTGTAGTAGCGCCCCGTTATGAGAATGTCATTTTCGTATTCTTCAATTAACATCCTAGAACCATCTTTATACCAGGCAAAAGCTGTCCCCTCTTTTTTATTTTGAGCATACATGCGCTCGCTTTCCACCATCCCGTCTTCGTACCAGGACTGAACAATTCCATGAATCTGATCATTTTCCCAATAGATTTTCAGCTTGAGTTTACCGTTAGAATGAAAAAAACACTCCTCGCCGTCTTTCACACCGTTTTTTTGTAAAATGGTGTGCTCGAGCTGGCCGTTTGAAAGATAAAAACTGATTTTTCCTTGTATTGTCCCGTCAAAAATCTCCTCGGTACGTAAGAGCTTTCCCTTTTCAAAAACAGTTCGTATCCCCTCCCCATTCGTCACTTTTGAAATAAGAGCTCCATCAGGTGTTCTATACTCCCCCTCTATAAGCTTTCCCGATGCAAATTCCTCTACACTGCTTAGGCCATTTGCTTGTGGTCCGAACCAGGATCGGCCCTGCTTAAGCCCTTTGTCGTATGTGATCACCCCAATCTGTTCCCCTTTTTTTGAAAAAAAGAGCTCTTCTCCTTGAACAAACCCTGCTACAAAAGGGGTAGTTTTCCAAATAGTCCCGTCCTCTTGAAAATAGGTGCTTTGTCCGTGCAAAACTCCCTTTTCGTACTGCACTGTTGCTTTTAGTTTCCCGTTTTCATAGTAGACTTTCGAAAGACCATCAAAAATCCAACTCTCCTGAGCTATAAAAGAAAGATCCCCTATCCCCTCGATCACTTCGGCTTCGACCTTAAGGCACCCGTTATCAAAAAATTCTCTATAAGCACCTTTGGCGCGTGAAGAGACCACCTCCAAAAACTGCATCACAGCACCATTTTTATGATAAGAGAGAACTTTTGATTGAGAAAAACCTTTGTGTTTATAATGGCATGTTACTTTTTCGTAAGGTTGTGGATCAAAAAAATTGACGTTCTCAAATTTTTTAAGCCTTTCCGGTTGTGATATCGTCTCTTGGACACCATTTCTATCCATTAATTGGATAGAGACTAAGGCTTTTTCTTGAGAAAGATTTTTTTGTGCGCAGCTCGTTAAAAAAAATAGAAAAATGTAACCAAAAAATCTCATAGCACCCCTCTTCTCTCACATATTTTAGCATCAACTAGAAAAAAAGTCCCAAAGGGATTTTTTGTTTTTTTGATATGAAAATAGGGAAAAAAAAGTTCACCTGAACCATTCGACTCTCTTTCGACAAAAAATTCCTCCTCAACTTTTTTTAAAAAAGCTAAAAGATCTTTTTGATCCATCAAAATAGGGTGAGTAAAACCTTTTTCTTGGTAAAGATAAGGCCGAGAAATTTTCGTCTTCAAGGGACCAAAAAGGAGTTTTTGTTTCAAAATTTTCCCGTTTTGAAATAGGAGTTTTTCCAAAGGTGGATTATCTTGACACCTTTTTTCAAGCTCTTCAAGAAATGTCGTTTTTTCAAAAGCTAAATCTAGATCGAACGTCTTTTTTTGGGGGTGGTTTTTCAGAAAAGTCTCGTAACGAGTTTTTTCTATAAAAGCTTTGGCAAGACGCAATTGTGTTTGTGAAAATAATTTTTTTGTTTCATGAAGAGAAAATCTTGAAAAGAGAATGAAACTGCATAAAAGTATTAAAGGTAAAAGGGGGAGGCCAAAAAACTTCAACCAAAATAAATCCCTTTTTTTAAAGGGGAATTTTGAGAACAAAATCCCCTTTTTTTCCTTCAGGTAGTGGCTGCATTTTTGATAAAATGGATCCAGAAATTTTTCTGATTGACTGTGCATATTTTTCCATTTGTTGGCTATCGCCCTCTACACGAAAGTATATTTCTATAAAGGGTTTTTTTTCCGTCAGTTCCTGTTTCAAATCAAATTCTACTAGTTCTAATCCAAAAGGTTCTAATGAGCCGTGAAGATCTTTCAATAATAAAGAGACTTTTTTGGGACTTTTCGTGTGAATATTTGAAAAATCCTCTGTCTGCTCATAGGCCAAAATTTCTTGTTTGATCTCTTTTATCTTTTGCTCTGTATCTAAACGCACCAAAACGCAAACTGAAACTACAGCAAGGCTTAAAGCAAAAAAGAGATTTTTACTTATGGATAAAAGTTTTTGGCGAAACTCTTCACTCTCCAAAGGGCTGTGAAAACAGATTCCTTTGGGGTCTAAAGCCTCTATTGAGGCCCCAATAGAAAGCGCCTCTAATGGTAGGGACTCGACTTTTTCTAAATTCAAAGCATCTTTGAAATTTTCTAGAGAACCCAAAACAAAAATTCTTTCAAGGCCCCAAAATTTTTGTATTTCCGATAAACTTTGACAAGACTCATCCCAAATTCCAAATCCCCCCCATCGCGTTGGGGTATAATGTAAACAAACATGCACCCCTTTTTGTTCCACGATCACCAAAGCAGGTTCAAATAAGGCTTTGAAATCTTTAAGAAACCTAAAAAGGGCCTGCTGTGGGCTTGTGATAAAATCGAAATCCTTTTTGAAGGCTTCGAGCCGCTTTTTTTCTATAAAATGCACCTCTAAACCTAAAGGAACCTCCTTAAAAGAAATGTTTAACAAGCTTAAGTCGATCATGGGATCGCTAGCCAATCGTGACAACAACAGTTTTTTTTGATTTTGGCGCGATGTTTTTGGCAAAGGATAAAAGCGTACCTTGGTATCTAAAAAATCGACTGCAAGGGCTTTAAGTGGTTTTTCTTCAGCTTCTAAAGGATATTCTTGACAAAGAGCGATCTCATCCCCCTTTTTTTTCAAAAGGACCTTAGCCGTGTTGTACCCAAAAAAAGATATCCCAAGCGCTTTCATAGATTTCGAAAATCGGTTATTCTAGATGATAATTTGAAGGCACTCACCCGTTCATTCAAGTTTTCTTTTTTTGAAAGCCGACGGGGGCCTTTAAGAAAAGACAATAGCACAATTTAAAGTTAAGGACCAATATGCTTTCTTGGATAGACCTGCTACTTACTCTATACGGGTTTTGTCTTATGATGAGGATTATGCTCTCGTGGCTGCCGGAGCTTAGGAAATATTCTCTAGCAAATGGGTTAGAAAAAATTACAGACCCCTATCTGCTTTTTTTTAGAAATCGTATCCCGACGATTGGTGGAATCCTCGATCTCTCCCCTTTATTTGCCCTTTTTCTTTTACAAGGTATCCAAACCCTTTTAAGGCAATTTCTATGATAAAGCCTTTGAAATTAAAAAATCTCCAGCTCCCCTCAAACGTATGGTACGCTCCGCTTGCTGGTTGCTCTGATTTCCCTTTTCGCCGAATGAGCGCAAAATATAAACCGGGTTTGATGTTCACAGAGATGTGCAAAATGGAGGCTCTGGTTCGTAAAGAATCCTCGACATTTCGATTCCTAGATTTTGATCCTTCCATGCATCCTATTGGTGCACAATTATGTGGTTCCGACCCTTTAATAGCGCCAACAGCTGCAAAAATAGTCGAGGATCTCGGTTTTGATGTAGTAGATTTAAATTGTGGATGCCCTGTTGATAAAGTCACAAAAGACGGAAGTGGATCGGCCCTTTTGAAAACTTTGGATAGGCTTTATGAGATCCTGATTGCTTTAGTTAAAAGTGTAGAAATTCCCGTCACAGTAAAAATACGAGTTGGATGGGACGATAAGCATCTTATCCATTTAAAAATGGTTGAACTGGCAGAGGCTGCTGGGGTAACTGCCCTTACAATCCATGGACGCACTCGCGAACAGGGCTATCGCGGTTTTTCAAATAGAGATTTGATTCAAGAGGCTGCTAGTAAAGCAAAATCGATTCATATCATCGGAAACGGAGATATTTTTGATCCAGAATCTGCTAAAGATCTTCTTATACGTGGATGCAGCGGAATCCTGGTTGCAAGGGGAACGATGGGAAAACCCTGGATCCACCAAGAGATCGTGGAATCTTTGACAGAACAAAAAGAGTTTAGTGTTACCCCATGGCTGGTAAAGAATACTTTGATGGAGCACTATGATGAAATTGTGCGCTACGAAGCTCCTCGAAAAGCTTTATTGAGTTTAAGACGCGTTGGTTGTTGGTATTTAAGAGATTTAAGTGGTGCAAAGCAGCTCCGAGACCTTGTCAACCGCTCTCAATCCCTTGAGGAGATGTATCACCATATCGCCTCTTTTGACTTCTGTGGCCTCTCTTTTGAAAAAACGGATGCCAGTTCTATACTTGCTTAAAACTTCAGCTCGTTAGAATGTCACACCAGCTTGCAACACAAGCCCCTGTATTCCATATCCTGCACCATTTTCACTTCTGAAAGCTCCCTCAGGGTTGAGGGTACGAATAAGATTAAAATAATAGGCGGTTTCATAAGCTATTAGAAAATTTACTTGGCTCTCTTCACCCTGAGCTAAATAACAATAGTTTATTCCAATCAGATAGCGCATAGAGGGGGCAAATTGGTTCATTAGATTTTGTATAGCTGCTTCTTGAGCTATATAGCTAATGTTTCCTGTAACAACATTGACACGTTTACTAAAAGTTGCGGTTCTTGACGATGAATTTCCGTAGGTAATAGCGCCGTAACCATCCATTACAAAGTAAAAGTGGCTGCCAAGATCCCATCGAGTGTTAAAGCCTACACACGGACCGGCACCCCACCAGGTGATTTTTTGGTAATTTTGAAAAAAACCCCCAAGAGTTGAAATATACCCTTGTGTTGTGGAGTCTGTGATGGCGTTTGTAAAAACGTTAATTTGTCTTCTTTGTAAAAAATTTGCGTCGAACCCAAATTGTGTAGTGAACTCTAAACGGGGGGTAATCAGACTTGGGCGACAAAGATACAAGCGAAAATTATTGAATAAAGTGTAGGTGCCCATTTCTAGATTATTGAAAATGGTATTGGAAAAAGGGATGTTATCGATCTGGGTATTAGCGTAGGCAGATGGGGCAAAACCCTGACCGTAAGGAAGTCTTGGACCTGAATTTGTAATGGCTTTATAAAAATTGTATTCGGTGTGGGCCAACCAATTACCATCTTCTATTTTCTGGTCTAATTGTATCTTGAAACCCCAAGCTAGTGTTTCAGGAGGTTGCACTCCTAAACCGCCCACTGGAAAGATGGCATTATTTCGGTCATTTGTGATGCAAGCAACGTCAACTCCTTGTAAAGAGGAGATGAAATAGGTAGCTGCCGCATTCAAATTATGAGAAAACTCACAACCCACTAAGGGGGCAGCATATTCTAGATATTTTCCCTGATGATCCGGCTTTTCTATCTCTTTTTGAAACGCACTTAAAACGAAATTGTGATGAGATTGAAGATTTTGGTTTTTAAAATATTTCTCTATGCTCGGAGCTATAAAAGAGAAAGCCACAATAGAACTTATTGTGAGCGCACCTCCAAATAGATAGGAAGTATTTTTGACCATAACACCCTCTTCTAGAGATTAAAAAAATTGTATTCAAGTAAATATTTTATTTTCAAAAAAAAAGGATCGGCAGTATCCCTTAAGAGTGTTTTTTAAAAAACAAAAGACCCTAAAAATTGGGTCTTTTGTTCGAAACACAAGCTGGATCGTTGTGTTTTTAGAAATCTACCGATGCATCCAAGACAAGACCTTGTATTCCGAAACCGGCACCGTTCTCAGAACGGAAAGCCCCTTCCGGATGTATAGACCTCATCAAATAAAAGAAGTATTGAGTGCTGTAAGCAAGTCTTAGAGAGAGCCTTGACTCACTGCTATCAAGAACTTTTGACCAGCATACCCCTAAAAGATATTTCATCGTAGGTGACCATTGGTACAACCAATTCTGTACAGCAGCTTCTTTTGCATCATAAAGTAGAGTTGTACCGTTTAGGACATATTTAGCAAAAGTAGCCGTTCTCATACAGCTTAGGCCATAGTTTAATGATCCTTTGGCATCAAAGAACATAAAAAAGTTAGACCCTAAATTCCAGTTAGAGTGGAAACCAATATAAGGTCCAACACCCCACCATGTGTATTTTTGATAATTTTGAAAATATCCACCCAGGTTAGCGATAAAACCTTGAGGAGTACCAGAGAGTACATCGTTGGTACCATTTGTAAATATAGAGAGATGTCTTCTTTGTAAAAATTGCGCGTCAATACCAAATATTGTTGTAAATTCTATATTTGGTGTAATCATGCTAGGTCTTTGAACCGTCAGCTCAACATCATTAAGTAAGGTATAATTTCCAAGCTGTAAGTTATTAAAAAGAGTCTGTGAAAATGCGGCGTTTGGAGTAGCTTGAATTCTATCAATTTGGATGTTAGCGTATGCTGTAGGGACAAATGCTTGTCCAAAAGCAAGATCAATCGGTTTATTGAATATCGCTTTGAAATAATTATATTCTACACCGAATCTCCAGTTTCTTTCATAATCGGTGTAGCCTGCACCCACTCTGAAACCCCACGCAAAATCATCATAGGGCTGTACTCCTTGTCCCCCTACAGGAAAAATGTTGTTGGTTCTGTCGTTTTGAATCAAAGCTTGATCTCCCCCTTGAACACGCACTTGTTGATAGGTTGCGGCTGCTGAAATATCCCAGGGTGCGTCACACTCTTGCATAGGACTTGGTAGGCAAAGGTAATTGCAATCCCTTGCCTCATTTTTGTCGATCTTTTTTTGATTTGGCGCACTTGCGGCAAAAAGACCTGCCGATGCAACCAGCATCGGAAATATTCTAATTTTATTTAGACTCATGATTCACCTTTGAAAGGGTTAAGCTTATATACGGCTTTTTCTGCTATCTTCCATTTACAAAAACCTTTTTTTAAAAAAAAGATATATGTTGAAAAACAGCTTCTGTTTGTATCCTTAGACAATTTCTAAAGATGTTCCAGATTTAAATAAAAAAAATTCCGGCCTTAAAGCCGGAATCTTTTATTGTACTTGTATTCTTCATTTTAGAAGTCGACAACACCTTGAAGAACAACTCCTTGAATTCCTAGCCCTGCTCCATTTGTAGCTTTAAAAGCTAGTTCTGGAATCACTGGTTTGATTACTTGACTATAATAGGAAGTTTCATAACCAATATTAAAGGTAATTTTGGTTTCAAATTCCTCTAAAAGCTTCATCCAGGAAAATCCTAGTGCAAAACTGTAATTAGGTGAATAGGTATACAACAAGTTTGTAAGAGTCGCTTCACGATTAGTTACGACGTTATTAGACCTTGAAAAAGTCGCAGTTCTTGAGCTAGAAAGCCCGTACTGTAGAGAAGTATAAGCATCCCCATAAAAACTCCAATCATAGGCTAAATACCAGCTACTATGAAGTCCAAGCATAGGTCCTACGCCCCACCATTGCATCTTTTGGTAGTTTTGATAAAATAGACCGCTTGAAAAAGCATAGGTGCTATTAAAACCATTTGTAAAAACGGGGTTCGCTCTTCTTGTAAAAAAAGAGACGTCAAATCCCACAAATGTTGTTAACTCCAAATCCTTTGAGATTTTTGTTGGCCTAGACAATGTAAAGTTTAAATTATTAAAGATTGTACTTACACCCCAATCGAGGTTTCTGAATAACTGCTTTGCTGATATAGGCTGTCCTGAAGCGGGAAGATTCGGAGAGGTAATGAGCTCTTGTCCATTAATAGCCTGATTTGCGTATGCTGATGGATTATATCCTAAACCGTAGTTAAGATTTTGGTTGGTATTGTTTGTTGTGATTTTCAAATAGGTGTATCGGACGTTAACCTTCCAATCATCGTACCAGGTTCTATAGCCGATACCAACTCTTCCTCCCCATCCAAAATCCTCAGAATTTTCAACGCCAGTAGCATTCAGAGGATAAACCGAAAAACCAAAAAGAGCCTGTTGATTAACGAAATTAAAGGGGGCACCTGACGTATCCTGACTTATAATCGCAACTTCTTGCGATTGTGTTCGAAATTGCTGGTAGATAGCAGCACCTGTGATCTCCCATGGAGATTCACATTCTAAAAGTGGGGTTGCATAACACAAAGGAGCGCAATCTTGGATCACTTCCTTTGTATTTTTGGAGCTATTCCCCGCAGCTCCAAATAAACCGGCTGTCACGAACAGCATCGGTAAACAGCTTGATATTTTTCTGTTCATGGTAAATCCTATAGAATTTAAAACAGTATTTTTTACACTTAACTTCTATTTACAAAAGTTTTTAATTAGTGGAAACATTTTTTGAAAAAAAGGAAAAAATAGGTTCTATAGGGGCATTGAAAGGGTTTGTTTTTGTTTTTTAATCTACCATAATTTTATATAGATCGCTTGGATAAAATTTTATTGAACCAATATGTGTTTGTAATTTTTTCCCTGTACGATAGATTTTCTGAAGCATCTTGAAAAAGATGGAACCATTTTTCAAGATTCTCATCGTCAATCTCGTCCCAATCATTCACGATTACCACTGGTAGTCCGTGATAGAGAGGATCTAAGGAGGAAGTTTTCACAATTACAATACAGCCCAGCGCTAGATCTTCCCATGTTCTATGGCAGTCTAAACCATTTCCCCAGGGGCTTATAGAAAAAGCATACTCACACTTTTTTTTCCATAAAGCTTTTCGATCCAACTTTTTTGAAAATTCCACGACGTTACTTTTAATAATCTTTTGGAAAATATCTAACCTATCTTCATCAAAATCTTTGTACCTTTGAAAGCTTGCGCGCATCGATTCACTATGCTGAAAGTCGACAAAAGCCTTTATTTTTCTCTTTCTTGTCGGGAGCGAGGTCGCTAAAAGATCCTGTAAGAATTGCTGCTGCTGCTTTGGAGAGCCTTTCTCTCCCCAATAACCCCCTTTAAAGGCTATGGAATGGAAATCGATTCCTATTGGGATCAAAGAAACTTTTTTAGAGGGGCCCCTGTAATCGTAATTTTGTGTAAAAACATGTAAGATAAATGGGGAATTCAAAAGGTTTTCTAATTCAGTGGGGGTTAAGCCGCAATCTTTTGGAAAAGATTCATCTCCATCACAAATCACAAGAACAATTTTTTTATCTAAACCTTCTATAAAATCTTCGTAGAAACGCTTAAGAAATGAAGGTCGTATCCACACTAGGTCATTCTCTTTGATGGATAGGTAATTTTCTCTTTTGTATGGAAATTCAAGAGTCGAAAAATACTCTTCTGGCTTGGCATTAACCCCTACGTCACAATCATAACGTAATCCAAAATTCCATATATAATCGGTTTTCTCCCAAGCGAAAGGGGCATTCGCATGTAACATAGCTGACCAAAAAAACAATAGAAAACAAATTCTATTTACTTCACATTTCATGTCGATTATTTTTACTTAAATTTAAAGTAAATGCCAATCCATTTTTTTAGGAAATATTGTGCTGTTAACAAGTCTAAATTTTGTTTTCCTCTCTCTTTCTCCATTTCACATCGATTACTCTCAAAAAAAAGAGGGTACTTTTCAAGATTATGAAAGTATTGATGCTCTTTTAGATTCTTGTATTATCAATAAGCGTTTAGAAGAAATGTACGTCTTAGAAAAAATTCTTTTTGGCTCTAATGACGATGTTATTTTTCACAATTTTTATAGTGCAGTTCTTGACCGGATGTTGATTGCTTCAAGAATGCGTTTAACTGATCCTTTTAAAGTTGAAACACCGGTAAAAAACCTTGTTCAAATCAACCAAGGGGGAAAAAATGTTGTAGTGAGTTGCGTAGGTTTTGGAAAAAGAAGACCTAAAGACCTTCTTAAAAATCTACAAACATCACTAGAAAAAAGCGGTTTTGATGGCTTCTTTTACTACCGAATTGGGGGCTTTCCCACACCAAGAGGTGTGGAACTAAACTTCTGCGCAACACCTTATGCCTTTAAAATTTTTATGATGGAAGAGGCGAAAAATTTAGGCTTTGAGAATATCTTATGGCTAGATGCACGTTTACAAGCTTTAAAAAATATCACTCCACTTTTTTCTATCATTGAAGATAACGGAGGTCTATTTAATCTCACTCATACTATGGGAAGAGATAAGGTTTTTATTCTGGCACAAAAAGCTTTATTCGATCTTACACAGACCGAATACCAAAAGAATCGAGCCCTATCGACACCCGTTCTAGGATTGAAAATGAACCATCCTAAAATAGAAAAAATTATCGATGGCTTCTACGAAGCTTGCGTTCTGGGAACACCTTTTTTTTCCTGCTATCCTGAAGAGATTGTCCTTGCAGCACTGATTCAAAAACATTTCTCTGATGCTATTTTTTTGAATCAAAAATACCCCCAAATCTGGGAAAAACTTTACCTTTACTCTCCAAATGCAAAAATGGACAAGAAATTGGCCGTTTTTTCTAAAAGGAAAAATTTCTTTTTTTTCGGAGTTTCTAATGAGGGAATCGATAGGTCTTTTCTATAAACCGAATACGTTTTTTATGTTGTATTTTTTATTTTTACTTCCAGTTTATCTCTATTCTAATCCTTTCTTTTTTGAGGTTCCGCCTCCCCAAACAGACCAAGGGGATTTTTTTAAAAAAATTGAGGAAAGTATCCATAAATCTCACATTTTAGAAAACATTAACAACCTTTTTGAGGAGGAAAAAAAAGAGTTTTCACTTTCTGAACTAGAGCTACTTGATTTGAAAAACCACCTTTTCAAAAGACTATTGCGAGGAGTAAATCAGCATCTTTTTAGCCAAAATCAAAAAGCTGAACTTGTGAAAATACACAAAGGTTCTTCTTGTTGTATTGTCACAACAGTGGATGGTTCAACAAATAGAAATCCTGAACTTATTTCTCAAATGATTAAAAATCTGGATGCTTTGGGTTTTAACGGTTACCTCTACTATAGAATAGCCGGTTTCCCAAACCCGACAGGCAAAGAGATCCAATATGCCTCCATTCCCTATAGTTTTAAGATTTTTTTAATGCTTGAAGCCTATAAAATCGGATTTAAAGAGATCTTATGGGTAGATTCCCGATTGATGCCCATAAAGGGTATTGAACCTATATTTGATGTAATAAAAAAACATCATGCTTTCCTTGTAAAAGATAAAATCATGATGAGAGCTAATTTTTTAAGCCGAGCTTTGGTAACACTGACTACTTTGACAGGGGTTAATCCTTTGAACCATTACAGAATAGCTACTCCTGTTTTTGGTCTAGACTTTTCCTTTTCCACAAATTTAGAGGTATTAAAAAAATATTATGAGTGTTGTGACACTGGTTACCCGTTTTTAAGTGTATTTCCAGAAGAACATGTCCTATCTTCTATTTTTGCTCGATACCAGAAGACTTTCCCTTTTATAGATTCTCTAACCTCCTCAAAATTCAAAAATTTATGGCTTTATGATGAAGATATTTCCTTAGAGGAAAGCCTGAAGAAAGCTCAAAAAAAACAGTTTTTCTTCTTTGGTCTTGGAAATAAAAGTCAGTTTCAGCTGTCTGAGCTTCAACTTGAAAAAAAGATTCATAAAACTAGAAATTCCTTATTCTCATAAAAAAAGGGTGCTTTAAAAAAGCACCCTTTTTGTTGAAACACTGCTGGATCTAAAGTGTTAGAAATCAAGTTGTGCTTGAATCACGAGACCTTGAAGTCCTAAACCGGCTCCATTTGCTGTTTGATACGTTAGAGAATCATTCACAATTGTTTTCATGACTAAAAAGTAGTAAGCCGCTTCATAACCTATGTTTATACGTACTTGTTTAGAGTCATTGTCAAATCTGTCTTCATAACGGACTCCAACTTGGAAATTCGCTTCTGGAGAGAATTGAAACATTCTTTGTTCAATAGAGGCTTCAACAGGCACGTAGTTCCCTAAAGCTCCAATAGAAGCTGATCTTTTAGAGAATGTGCTAGCCCTCGTTGAGCATTGGCCATAAGTTAATGAACCAAACGCATCCCCATAAACACCAAATGTGTCACTCAATTTAAACGATGTATGCACCCCTACCATCGGGCCTACTCCCCACCAAGTATATTTTTGGTAGTTTTGAAAAAGAGCTCCAGCTACTTGTGAATAAAAGTTTGGTTGTATAGCAGAAGAAGGCGGAACGGTCACGTCATTTGTAAAGACAACGACCTGACGACGGGTGATTATAGTTGTATTCACCCCGTAGAAAGGAGTCACCTCTAAATTTTGCGTTACCAAAGAGGGTCTTTCTAAAGTAAAGTTAAAATTATTTACAATTGAGGAGGTTCCCATTTCCATATTTGAAAACAACACGTTTGTAGCGGAGGCATTTGTAAATGGTTGGCCTGTAATCGGTACACTATTTGTCGCACCTGTGGTAAAAGCAGTCGTATTAACAATGCTAAAAAGAGCACGATTTATGTAGTAAGAGGGGGCGTAGCCAAACTGATAACCTGACTCTAAAGAGCCATTTGTCACAGCTTTAAAATAGTTGTAACGAAATTGTCCTGTCCAATCACTAATCAGGTCTCGATATCCTACTCCCACTTTGAATCCCCATGAAAAATCTTCAGGATACTGAATGGTCACAGCATTTTGGGGGTAAGTTACAGATACGCGACTTGTTTGCAAATCCTGCATTAAAGCTACATCACCTGCTTGTACACGCACTTGTTGGTATACAGCTGCTCCCATGACTTGCCAATTATCATTACAATCGAGCACGGGTCCTGCATAGCACATATCTACACAAGCTGGAGTATTTCCGTCTCCGGATCTATGTTCTTCTGCCTGAAGTCCAGAGGCCACCGCCAGTGATACAACAATTGCAGGAAGATATTGACTAAAGTAAGTTTTCATCTTTTCCTCTTAAAGGTTAGATATTCATCAAACGGCTTTTTTTCCTATTAACTCTTCTCATACCTGAGATCAGAATTTTTTAAAACAGAAAATTAAAAAAAATATTTTAATTAAATTTTTTCATCGAATTTTTTTCGTTTTATTTCTGTTTTTTTAACTTACCATGCGATAATCAAGTTAAAAAATTAATATAACTAATAATTACAATTAAGATATAAAAAAAAGGCCGGAAGTTAACCGGCCTTTTTTGAATATTTTTTTAAAACAAATTAATCAAAAATCTAGTGTAGCTTGTAGCACTAAACCTTGAATTCCTAATCCTGCAGAGTTTTCGTTTCTATAGGCAATCTCAGGTGTCAAAGTTTTGATCACTTGTTGGTAATAGGCTGTTTCGTAACCTATGTTGAAGGTAGCTTTGATAGAATCTTCTCTATAAGTTTGAGACCAATTCAAACCAAGTTGTAAATTATACTCAGGTGAGAATTGATACATCTTATTTTGAAGAACTGCCTCTAATACTTGAAAAGTACTAGATATAATTCTTTTTGAGAAAGTAGATGTGCGTACATCAGACATACCATACGTAAGTGCGAAGTAGCAATCACCATAAATTCCCAAACCTCTCCCCAGATAGTAAACAGAGCGTAAGTTTACCATAGGTCCTACCCCCCACCACATGTATTTTTGATAATTTTGGTAGAAAGCGCCAGAGGTTGCTGCAAACTGGTCAGGAGTAACGCTAGAATTGGTAAATACAGAAGTTTGTCTTCTAGTCATCCATGTACCAGTAACACCGTAGGATGTCGTGAGTTCAAGATTTTCTGTGATAAGAGTCGGTCTTCCTATAAGAACGTTCAAATTGTTTAAAAGAACGTAATTTCCTGCTTGTAGGTTCTGAAACGCAAATGTTTGACCAATTGAGTTATTTTCTATAACTTGGTTTGCATATGAGGACGGAAAATATCCTAAACCCACAGCTGCTTGATAGTTCAGGTTAGATATAGCTTTAAACCAAGTATAACGAGCATAGGTTCTCCAGTTATGCTCCCAATTTTTATATCCCAAACCTACTTTAAATCCCCATGACGGAGTTTCAGTTTGTTGAATAATTGAGCCGTTTTGGGGGAAAGAGGTCACTGTTCTTTCAGAATAACCGGCAATTTCTCCACCCTGAACGTTCACTAGTTCATAGATAGCACCACCAGTCACATCAAAATTTATATCACAATCCAGTACTGGACCTGCATAACATAAAGGAGCGCAATCTGATCCTTGTTTGTTTTCATTATAATTTCCAGCCATCAATCCTAGACTTGCTACGATGAGTGGCAGTTGAAGAACACTACGGATGTTCATTTTTTACCTCAAAAAGGTTAATGGTTAAGCAACGGCTTTATTTTTTAATCTACCTATAATTCAAAAAACAACAATTGTAAATACTTTTTTTTGAAAATTTTTTTTTAAATTTATTTAAATAAAAATGGAGACCGAAAAGATCTCCATTTTGTTGTTAAGAATTTTTAGCAAGATTTAGAATTCAATTGCACCTTGTAGAACAAGTCCTTGAAGTCCCAATCCAGCACCATTTTCTGCTCTTGTGTTAGTATCAGGTACAGGTGTTCTCATGCTGAAGAAGTAAAATCCATTTTCATAACCGATACCAAAAGAGACTCTGACTTGATCCTCATCAAAACTGTGTTTCCAGTTTATTCCTAGTTCAAAGTCTAAACCTGGTGAAAACTGGTAAAGGTTACTCAACATAATCGCTTCACCACCTGGATAAGTTTGAACTTTTGGTGCTGCAAGTGTTGAGGTTCTTGTAGAAATCAATCCATACTTTACACTACCTTCGGCAACGGCATAAATTCCAATACCCTTCCCAAGATAGTATTCCCCTCTTGACCCCACGCCAGGACCTACTCCCCACCATGTGTACTTTTGATAGTTTTGATAGTAACCACCTTGTGATTGTGGGTATCTAGCTTGTGCAGCACCAACTACTAATGAGGTTTGACCTTCAACAACATCGTTAGTAAAAACAGCAATTTGTCTTCTACTTATGATCGTTGCCTCTACGTTTGAAAAAATCTCAATAGTAACTCTATCCGTAATTTTATTCGCTCTTCCGATAGAAAATTTAATATTGTTAATTACAGTTTTATTTCCTAGCTGCAGGTTAGCAAAACCTGAAGCCGTTAATTCGTTTCCATTATCTAGAAACTGGTTAGAAAATACAGACGGGATAAAAACCGAATTGTAGGCGTTTTGGACAGGAAAATCTGACACAGCTTGGAAATAAAAATACCTTACCCCAGAACTCCAATCATTGCTCCAACCATTATACGCAGCACCTAATTTAAATCCCCATGAACCTATTTCGGGTAATTGGACACCAAAGCCATTTACCGGATAATAGGTCTGGTTTCTATCATAGCTGATAAAAGCAGGCTCACCAGCTTGAACACGAATTTGCTCATAAACTGCAGCGCCAGAAAATTCAAAATCTTTCATACAGTCATAATTTGGTACGTCTGCACAAAGACTTGAGCAATCAGCCGGTACCTTATCTAAGGTTTTATCTTCCGCTTGGATGCCGGCAAAAAGACCCAATGATGCTAAGATCATCGGTATTTTGTTAAGGCTATATTTTTTCATTTTTCCTCTCATGGGTTAAAAGGGTAAAGCTATGGCTTAGTTTTTAAACCCCCTATAAGAAAAATTAAGAATTTTTAAAACCATTTTTTTTAAAAAACCGCATTTTTCTTTTATTTCTTCCTTTTCACTTAAAAAAAACGGGCCATTTTTTTATGACCCGTTAGCGTATTGTAAATTTTTTTACATTCTAGAAGTCTACGAATGCTTGCAATACTAGACCCTGTATACCTAATCCAGAACCATCCTCAATTCTATAACCAAGCTCTGGAGTAATCGTCTTAATTATATTAAAGAAATAGGTTGCTTCATAACCAATATTGAATTGAATAAGTAGATCTTTCTCTTCAGTTAATTTAGACCAGTTAAAACCGAGCTGGTAAGAGAATTCGGGTGCAAATTGAAGAAGAAGATTATCAATTACCGCCTCTTGTGGTAAGAGGTAACCAATAGTTGAAGCTACTATGGTAGTAGAGCTTGCAACATTGATTGCAGGTTTAGAGAAAGAGGCTGTTCTTACACGGCTTGATCCATAATTTAAGGCACCATAGATATCACCATAAACACTAATATCGTAATCTAAAAACCATTTGGTATTTAACCCCACGCAAGGGCCAACACCCCACCAGCTCCACTTTTGGTAATTTTGGAAAAACCCACCGTTTTGTCCTGAGTATTTTTGGGTAGTCGCTCCCGGTATGAAGTCGTTTGAAAAAACAGCCACCGTACGTCTAGTCAAAAAAGATAGATCAATACCATAGAAGGGAGAAATCTCTACCCTTTTATCGATATAAGTAGGCCTTGTTGCACAAATTTGAACGTTACTGACTACGTTGCGTACCCCAACTTCCAGATTGTTGAAAAGTTGGAAGTTAGCAGTAAATCCATCTCCGATAATCTGGTTACTATATATAGAGGGGATAAAAGCCGTACCGTAGGCGGTAATGAGCTCTGAATTTGTTACAGAGTTGAAGAAAGTATAATCTACCGTAAGTCTCCAGTCTTGGCGAAATAGCTTATAGCCTCCTCCGACCTTAAATCCCCACCAAAGAGATTCTTCTGGTTGTACACCAATTCCGTTTACCGGAAAAATGTTATTACCACGATCTTGGGTAACTGTTGCAATATCTACACCCTGTGCTTTTGCCTGGAAATAGATGGCTCCGGCATTGATGTCCCAAGCCTCATCGCATTCCAAACCAGTTGCCCTCCAGCAAAGCTCAGCGCAGTCTGCCGGATTATACTCTTGCATAGCTGTTTTTCGATCGCTTGTCGCTGCATAGAGCCCTAAAGTCGCAATCCATATAGGGAGCTGCTTCAAATAACGTATGTTCATCCTTTACCTCGAATAGAGTTGATGTACAAAAAAGTACCTTGTTAGTTTTTTCTTTTTTAAAGGAATAAACCTTTTTTTGAAACATATTTTTAAAAATTTTCAATCTGTACATTCCTTTTGAAGACCTAGGTCAAGATGAGTCGAATTCTTTTGCCTCTTTTCCAAAACAGGCCCGGTGATTATTAAAACCTGTGATGAAATGCCAAAAAAAAAGCCCCTTATTGTTTAGGGGCTTTTATCTGAATTGCTGTTTAGGAGATTTTTAGAAATCTACTTGAAGCTGCAAAACAAGGTTTTGTAAGCCAATACCTGCACCATTTGTTGCAAAGAAGAATACGCTGTTCGCCAATGTTTTGTTCACTTGGAAGAAATACTGGGACTCGTATCCAGCCTTAAAGCTCACGCTTGCTCTCTCATTGTCAAATGTATGACTCCAGTTGAACCCTAGCTGCAAGTTCATATGCGGTGCGTACTGGTATAAAGAGTTGGAAATTTGTGAGTTTAAAGCGGTATTTGGTTGGGCTACTGTGGGTCTATATGCAAAAGTTTGTGAGAATGAGCGGGCATTTCCATAAGTCACAGCAAAATATCCATCTGCATAGATACCTGCATCATATCCCAGATACCAGTTGGAGCTTACACCGGCCATCGGACCCACACCCCAGCAGAGGTTTTTGTCATAAGTTCTAAAAAAGCCACCATTAGTAGAACTATAAATTGGGGTAGTAGCAACATCATTTGTAAAAGAAACCACCAATCTTCGCGTTGTATTGATGTAATCTATACCAAAATAGGGGGAAATTTCTAAAAGGGCCGTAAATAGTGTTGGTCTAAATAGATAAACGTTCAAAGCTTGCAATAGAGTATATGTTCCATACTGCACGTTGTTAAAAAACGATGCACTTCCAAATAACGAAGGCGAGGTTGTATCTATAGCTGCGTTAGCATAAAATGAGGGGAAGTATCCTCCTCCGTAGGCTGTGTCGTACGTTCCACTATAAACAGATTTAAACCAGGTATAGCGTCCTTGCAATTGCCAATCGTCGTGAGACATACGGTACCCTAAACCCACTTTAAATCCCCATGCTGGATTCTCATAAGGATTTATCCCTTGTCCACCCTCTGGGTAGCTAGAGTTGTTACGGCTAGTTGTGTATAGCGCTATCTCTGTTGCTTGAGCATTTGCCACACCATAAATCGCTGCCCCCATGACGTTAAAAGAGTTATCCTCTTCCAGTTCCGGTCCAGCAAAACACAGGCTTGAGCAATCCTGCATTTTTTTATCCTTGTTGTCTTTTTTACTAGAGTTATCATCTCGAGCAAAAACTCCGCTAAACACCCCTACTAATCCAAATAGGAGTCCTAATTTTTTTATACTCATCTTTATACCCATCTAAATCTATAAGAATGAAAAACTTATTGTGATTATCAGGTATACGTTGTTACGCTTTTTTTCTAAACCTTTTTTTTTCAAAATTGGTAAGAAAACCCCCGCATGCTGTCTTTTGAAGGGGGTAATTTCTACGGATGGACTAATGAATAAGCACCTTTTAGTGCAGTGAATTCATCCAGTATAACGTAAATATTTGGACGGTTGACCAATTCTTTAAATCTTCCCTGATCCAAAAGGGATTCCACAAAAAGAGTTGTATCAATCTCTTTTAAGCGGTGCATAAGAATTCCACCTCCCAAATAAATTGTTTCAGGTAAAAATGTCACCGTCATATTCGCTATGAATCTTGCCAAATTCTGTGTAAATAGAGGTTGAACCCCTTTAGTTCCTAAAATTTGGTTGATCTCCTCTAACCCAGTTCCTGATACAATCCTTTCATACGATACATGCCCATACTTTTTCAAAAGCATATCATGTATTTTTTTTCCCTCTTGACCGTAAGCGGGGCAATCTACGTGTCCGGCTTCTGAGGGGTATACATGTGATTTGTCTTTAAAAGCCACCCCAAGCCCTGTACCGGGAGCGATCAAAAGAACTTTTTTGCCATCGGGCATCGTTCCTTTTTTTAGAAGATAAAGATCCTTGGGCTGTACATGATCCAATCCATGGGCATGCGCCACCAAATCGTTAATAAAGCGAATCCTCACGTTTGGAAATCTTTTTTCCACTTTTTTGGGATCCACCCTTCCCCACTTTTTTATGTTTGGTGGTGAGACCCCCCCATCGTGATCGATGGGTCCTGCCAACGCACAAACAATCTCTGTGGGGCTTGAGGACTGGACTAAAAGGTCCATAAGCTCCATAAAATCGTTAAAGTCGGCCGTCTTTAAAACTGTTTTATCCTGATTTTTTAAAACGCGGATATGTGTTCCTCCAATATCCATCCCTATATAAACAGCCTGCATGACTTGCTATCCTTCGGTAAATCCCGTATAATTCCCCTTTATTCAATAGGGAGTCATTTATGTCTATATCACAAAATGAAGGACGCAAAAAAGCGCTTGAATTAGCTAGACAGCACATCGAAAAACAATTCGGTGAAGGGTCCATTATGTCCCTTGGCAAACACTCGGCGCAACGCCAAATCCAAACAATCCCTACAGGTTCTGTAGCGTTAGATATAGCGTTAGGGATTGGGGGCGTACCAAGAGGTCGTATCGTCGAAATCTACGGTCCGGAATCTTCGGGTAAATCTACTTTAGCTACACACATTGTGGCCAACTGCCAAAAAATGGGGGGAACTGCCGCCTACATTGATGCTGAGCATGCACTTGATCCCTCTTATGCAGCTAAAATCGGGGTAAAACTGGACGATCTTCTTATTTCTCAACCCGATTCGGGTGAAGAGGCGCTCAATATTGCCGAAATCTTGGCCCGTTCAAATGCTGTAGATGTGATCGTGATCGATTCAGTAGCAGCCCTTGTTCCGAAAAATGAACTTGAAGGGGAAATCGGCGATACGCATGTAGGTCTGCAAGCTCGCTTAATGTCACAAGCCTTAAGAAAGCTCACCTCTACTCTAGCAAAAAGCAATACCTGTGCCATTTTCATCAACCAGCTAAGAGAAAAAGTGGGTATCATGTTTGGTAACCCCGAAACAACTACGGGTGGTCGTGCTCTAAAATTCTACTCTTCCATCAGAATTGAGATCCGTAAGGTAAATACCATAAAAGGTAGCGACAACGTCGAAAGTGGAAATAGAGTCAAGGCCAAAGTAGTAAAAAATAAACTAGCTCCTCCTTTCCGCTCAGCAGAATTTGATATTCTTTTCAATGAAGGGATATCTCGTCACGGATCAGCGATTGATATCGGTGTAGAGATGGGGATAGTAGAAAAGAAAGGGACATGGCTTGGCTTTAAAGGGAACCGTTTTCAAGGAAGAGAGATGATGCGCCTCGAGCTTAAAAAGAACGAAGAGCTCACCTCAGAACTAGAAAAGATGATTTTACAAAACGGACCTTCTAAACTCAACCATGTGGAGTCGATTGGTGGAGCAGCAGAAGATTCTCCAGAGGCTCCAAAAGAGCTTGCTGAAGTTTAACCAATCCCAAAGACACAAGGAGCGCTGAAAAGCGCTTCTTTAATTCCTCAAGGTAAACGAAAGTGGCGCTTTCGCCGTTTTGAATCACAAAATTCGCAAAGGGACGCTCTTTAGCGTCCTCCTCAAGATCCAAAAAATCATCCATGATTTGAAAAATCGTCCCAAAAAGGGCTGAGGCATCTTTGACCTCTTGAATTTTTTCTAAACTCCCCCCACCAAAAATCCAACCCAAGATAAAAGAGGATTCAAAAAACACACCCGTTTTTTTATGCATCATTTTTAAAAGCGGATGTCGTAGCGTAGGTGAAATTGTAAGATCCATCCACTGCCCTAAAGGGGCTCCACTGAGCCCTCCAGCTTCAGTAGTTGTTTGTAAAGCAGACTGCAAAATAGCCAAACACTCTTTAGCGCTTCTAGAATCGCTTAACTTTTCTGTTGCAAGGTGCAACTGCCTAAAACTCTCGGAAATCAAACCTACAGCTGTTAAAAGGGCTTCTTGTTGATTGAAGAAGATGTGCAGTGCCGGTTTATTTCTTCTCTCAGTTGCGTTATCCATCATCGGCAGATCATCCAGTATCAACGAGCTTGTATGTGCAAGCTCTAATGCTATCAAAGGATGAAAATTATCAAACCCGGGGGATAAAATATTTGCAATCGAATAGGCTACAAAAGGTCGAATCCTCTTCGCCTCACCCTCTAGAGCATAAAGAGCCGCACTTTTAAGCCGAGAGTCTTCAAATCGAGATATTTCCTCAAATAAAGCCTTTTCAAACGCCTCTTTCATTGCTTTTATCCTAATTTTAATGGAAAAATTTTTCTAAAGGGTTACGTGTTGTTGCTGAACATAAATTTTTGTATGAGGTAGGATCTGTTTGCCTGGATTTAAAACTACATGACAACCCAGCTTTGAATAATCGCCGATCACTGCACCAAACTTGGCTCTATTCATGGGTTGCACTTTAGCTTCATCCAATCTCAGGTTTGCTAAAGTTACATGAGAGGCCAAATTCACGTGGGATCCGATAATAGAATCGGCTACATAAACAAAATGAGCCAGGGATGTGTGTTCTCCAATCAAGACATTTTTCAATTCTGTAGCATGTCCCAAAAGGCTATTTTGCCCTACCCAAACATTCCCCCTAAGATAAGCTCCATGGCGCACTGTAACCCCCCTAGCTAAAAAACAGGGGCCACGAATAAACGCTCCCGGTTCTATCAAACACCCCTCTTCAATATGGATCGATTCTAGATTTTCAAGATGAACACCCTCTGGTATGGGGCTTAAAATTTTACCCGATAGCTGTTGGAAGGCTGTTTGCATACTGTCTAAAAGATCCCAAGGGAACAAATCTTCCACATAAAAATGTGCATCAAACCCTTGTGGAAAAAACTGTTGATTGGATTGGTACAACATGGATCGGAATATAACAGAGGAGTATATTTATACGTATATATTCTCTTCTTTAGGCGCTGTGGAAGTGTTCATAAAAAAACAGTTCTCTATTCTCAAAAAACGGTGAAAAAACCTGTCGATAGTTTGTTCAAGTAGTGTGCAAAAAGGGGGTGGTTATCAACAGGAGGTGTTTTATGTGCAGAGGAAAAACAGACTTTAAACAGTCTTTGAACAGCTTTTTCCACACACCTTTGGGAGGTGTCTATTTTATAGCTTTTAGGAAAAGAATTTAAGAAAGATTGAAAGAATAAATAGGAAAAAAGATTCCTGAAGAGCATTTAGAGAATAAAAAATATCTGGATGAGAGGATTCGAACCTCCGACCTTTTGACCCCCAGTCAAACGCGCTGACCAAGCTGCGCTACACCCAGATAAAAAATACGTTAGATTTTTTCAATCCCTTCGAATTGAAATTCGGCGTCTTTGAACTCTCTGACACCAATACGAGCACACTCTTCAATAATTTTTTCTAGAGGCTCTTGGGCATCAAGTTCAGCTGCGGCGATATCCACAGAAATAGAGGCGCTAAAAGAGACTCCTTTGCGAATACCCTTAACGCGAAAATTGGCTACGATTGTCTCGGGTTTTTTAGTCACGTTCTTAAAACGGACCAGATTGTTCTCCACAAGGTCTTTCATACGCACTAATTTGGTTAAAACTTGGATAAGAATAGCAATCTTCATGATTTAAATCGACAAAATCTTTAAACTCTTTTGGATCTATAAAAGAGCCTTAACCGTGTGAGTAGAATGGAAAATTTTTTTTCAAAGCCCTCCATAAAAGAGAGGCTTGTAGAAATAGAAAAAAGGATAGAAAAGCTAGAGGCAGAGGGAAAAAAAATTTTACCCGTAGCGCACGAGCGATTTCAAGCATTTGATCTCACTCCAATAGAAAGCGTAAAGGTGTTAATTTTAGGCCAGGACCCCTATCACAGACAAAACCAGGCCCACGGACTGAGCTTTAGCGTCAAAAAGACTGTCCCTATTCCCCCCTCGCTCAAAAATATTTTTCAAGAGTTGTCTGTAGATCTTGAGTGCACTGCCCCGCAAACAGGAGATTTGACCTCTTGGGCCAAACAGGGTGTACTTTTACTCAACACGATTTTGACAGTTGAAGAGGGGCTTCCCCTTTCTCATAAAGATTTGGGTTGGCAAGAAGTGGTCTCTTTATATTTGAAAGAACTCTTAGAAAAACAAAAACCTTTGGCTATTTGCCTTTGGGGACAAGAAGCTTTAAAATTTTTTACTCCTTTAATGAAATTTATGTGCCCAGAACATATTCTCTTTATTTCAAGCCACCCTTCCCCTCTAGCTGCACATCGGGGTTTTTTGGGATCTAGGCCATTTTCAAAAATAAACGCTTTTTTAAAAGAAAAAAAACTGAAAGAAATAGCTTGGCATAAGCTGGAGATAGATTAAATGGAGGATCGGAAAAAAAAATCTTTCAAAGAGGCGGTGCAGGCGATTCAAAAACGCTATAAAAATCTTGATGCTAAAGAGGGATTTCAAAACGAAAAAGAGATCAAGGCTTACACCCTTTTTCGTACACCCGCAACACAAGCTGCTTTGAAAAAAGTTTTTTCTCATCTGGAGGGGAAAACTTTTAAAACTGCGTTAGAGCTTGGTAGTGGCCCTGGTTCATCATACCCAGTACTCAAAGACCTTTTTGTTGAAAAAATCGTTTACATCGAAAAAGAGGCGGGGTTTCGTCGTGAGCTGGAGGACGTGACTTGGATGATTCGCAATTTCCTAGAAAAGTTCACCTACCCAAAATCTGATCTGATCCTTTTTTCCTATTCATTAGGAGAGCTTAATTTTGAGGAGCAAATCGATGTATTAAGTAGAGCTTTAGAGTCCTCAGAGGACACAATCGTGATTGTGGAGCCCGGCACGACACATGGATATGATACTTTGATGAGAGCAAGAGATTTTTTGATAAAAAATGAATTTTTTATTCATGCCCCCTGCTTCCACGCTAAAAGTTGCCCCAAAAGGGGGGTGGGTTGGTGCCATTTTTCTGTTCGATTGGAGCGGTCCAAAGTCCACAGACAAATTAAAGGGGGAACCTTAGGATACGAGGATGAAAAATATTGTTTTATCATAGCCTCTAAAAAGAGAGAGGAAAATAAATTTTTTACTATATTGGATGCACCTAAAGTTGAAAAGCATCGCATCAGAATGAACCTTTGCACCCCCGATGGTCAAAAAGTTTTTGAATGTAAAGCCAACAATAGAGAGCTCTTTAAAACTCTAAAGAAAAAGGGGTGGGGAGAAATGGTCCCATCAGGTATACTATCCGGCGTTGACGATTTCAAAAACGACCTGGTATGAGTTATCAAAATTTTGTCTACATAGCCGAAGAATTGCACAGAAAAAAAGCTATCCGCATGCAATGGGGAGAGTGTGAAGTTTCTTTTAAACTAGGTGCTAATAACAACACTTGGAAAGTGCAATCCTCTATTTCGCAAGATCCTCAAATCGCCGAGGACATGAACGCACTGAAAAGCTTAGGGATTCAAAAAAATCCTTGTATTCGTTTCAGTGAGAGCGAAAATAAAGAGTTGCTTTTTGTTAAAGAGTTTCAAAAAACAAATCGCTATACACTATTTCGTCAATTCATGAAAAAATATCTTGAAGAGGCGAAAAGCTGGAAGCTTGCTCTAGATCTTGAAGAAGAAGAGTAGTCAGATTTTCAAAAACCATCTATGAAAAAAAGGGCTGTCATTGACGGCCTCTTTTTTTAAAAGAGAGCTGAGAGGCAATATTTTGGTCACTGGTGCTTTATTTTTTATTGCAACAGACAACAACGAAAAAAGATTTTGTCCTTCACTAGATTCTATTTTTCTAATCCATTCTTCTATTAGATAAAAGGTGTTTTCACTCGGATGAAATAGGAGAAAATCTTCCTCAATAAAATACCTGCTACCGACTTTATTTTGTGAATTTGTAAAACAAGCCATGTCACACACCAAAGAGAAAAAACGAAGTGGATCGGTAATAATTCTCAACGAGGGGGCAAGCACGATAACGCTATTTTTTTCTTCTTTTAGGATTTTCAAAATTTCTCGGGGTATCAAAGAATACCATTCATCTATAAATGGAGTAAAACTCAATCCAAGGCTTTTTAGGTGTAGCAAAAAGCAGTCGATCTCTTCTTGAGTGTAGGTTTGATTTTTATTGATATAGGGAATAACTTTAAGGGTCTGCATGCCCTTTGAAATAGGAAAAAAAGCCCTTTATTGCAATATCTTATTCAAATCGTTTAATAATGCATGTAGGCGTTTTTTTTCGATTTGTGAAAGTTTAAGAGGCTTTGTAGAGGCTTTATCTAAAAGTCTTTCAAGGGATAAAGCGATTTGATCCGCTATCGTTGTCCGCCGCTTGTCCTCTAGAGAAAGAGGGAAGGCGTTTCGGATTTTTTCTAAAAAGACCTCTTTGGATTCCCCTTGATATGTTCGAACAAGTTCTTGCTTCGTCTCAAGATCTCCTTGGCGAGTTGCTAAAGTATAAATTGCTTGCTTAGGAAGATCAGTAAGTCTCTCTTTAAGAGTTTGTGGAAGCGATTTATAAAATTCGTAATATTGCAAAAAATTATAGGGTGTTTGTCTATTGCCATACGCAAAAAGAAGCCATTGCGAAAAAGCACCATCTTTATAGTTCTTCAATAGCTCTTGCGCCTTTTTGATCCTTTCTCCATGTAAAATAATCGCCTGTGAATTGATTGCTTTTACTTCAGAGGTGATAGAAAGAAGTGCGTCAAGGTCCGAAGCGGTATCCTGGTTTTTTCCTTTGTAGAACTCGATGAGGTTGCGTATTTCAGCAACCTCTTGATCTTGGAGGGGAATCACCTTAAAAACTCCGGCAAAGCTAGAAAGCTGACCTTTGTTTGAGCGCTCTGCTAAAGAATCCATTTTCTTTGCTAGACTTTCGTTTTTCTTCAAGCGCTCTTTTAAGATGGCATTCACATCATCCATTAGACTTCCCCTAGAACCAATTCCTTCTCTTCTTCGATCTCTTTTAGATGTAAATCTGTTTTACATCCACGAAGAACCTCTCTGGCCAATTTTTTGAAGTCTTCAAGAGCACGAGATGTGCGAGAAATCCCCACGATTGGCCTGCCACGAATCGAAGCATCTGCTACGACCTTATCGCGACGGATTTTGGTTTTCAAGATTTTTTGCGGGAAAGTCTCTTCAATTACATTTAAAAAGGCTTGATTGCTTTTGCCTCTTTCATTCCAAAAAGAGAGAAGAACTCCCAAAACTTCTACAGGGTGGCGTTTGCTGATTTGGTTGATAAAGATTCCTAATCTATACAAGCCTTTCACGCTGTAAAACTCTGGGGTCGCGCAGATTAAACACTTGTTGGATGCAATCATTGCAGACTCTGTCAACCAGCACAAGGATGGGGGGGTATCGATGATTACAAAGTCGTAATCAGCTTTACCAAGAATCCCTTTAAGCCTCTCATGAGAGTAGCGATCCTGCGCCAGTTGTTCGGTCACTTCGATCCTTTCAAGCCAGGTATCTGCTGGCACAAGATGAAGATTTTTTGTCTCTGTTTCCAAGATCACTTCATCGAGTTGTTTGGCTCCTTGTAAAACAGGAGCCATTGAATCATAAGCATCAGGGTCGAAACCAAGCCCTGTCGTTAAATTACTTTGCGCATCAAAATCGATAAGAAGAACCTTTTTCTTATGGATTTTTGCCAAGACTGCACCTAGATTCAAAGAGACGGAGGTCTTTGCAGTTCCCCCTTTGAAGCTGGCTACGGTTATTATTTGCATGTCGAAACCTCACCAAAAGGTAATAAGGTTTTTAAGGATTTTGTGGCAACCTCTTCTTTAAGGCTGTCTAAAACAGTTTGGAGCTTTAAATCATTCAACATCTCATTGGATCTTGCACGGATCGATAAGGTCTCTTGTTCGACCTCTTTATCCCCAAGGATCAGCATGTAATTGTATTGCAAAAGCTGTGCATTGCGGATCTTTTTGCTTACAGACTCATTCGACGAGTCAATGTCCACAAAGAACCCTTGCGTTTCAAACACCTCTTTGATGCTCTCGCCGTAAGTGGCATGTCGATCGGTAACCGGAACAATAACAAGCTGTCTTGGGCTAATCCAGAGTGGAAATTTTCCTGCGAAATGTTCGACCATGATCCCTAGGAAGCGTTCGATAGAACCTAATATAGCTCTGTGAATCATGACAGGAACTTTTTCTTGTCCGTCCGAGTCGGTGTATTTGAGGTTGAAGCGCTCTGGCAAGAACATATCGAGCTGAATAGTTCCACATTGCCACTTGCGATCTAGAGCATCAAGGATCTTAAAATCGATTTTAGGGCCATAAAATGCACCATCACCCTCATTGATCTTGAAATCGTGTCCCGATGCAACCAGAGCTTTTCTAAGACCGTTAGTGGCCACTTCCCACATCTCATCGGTTCCAATGCTCTTCTCGGGTCGAGTCGATAGTTCGAGCGAATATTTCAGGCCGAAAGTTGAGTAGAGGATCTCCACCAATTTTAAAACATTCAATATTTCCGATTCGATCTGATCTTCTCGCATGAAGATATGGGCATCATCTTGCACAAATGAGCGTACGCGGAAAAGTCCCGATAAGGCACCGGAAAATTCATGCCGGTGTACTTGACCGAATTCCATGACACGCAAAGGAAATTCTCTATAGCTATGTTGCTTGCAACCATAGTAGAGCATGCAGCCGGGGCAATTCATCGGCTTCACAGCAAACGTTGCCTTTTCCACCTCGGTGGTGTACATATTTTCTCTGTAGTTGGCCCAGTGGCCCGATTGCTCCCAAAGACCTTGGTTTAAAAGAATCGGTGTTTTGATCTCGATATAACCTGCCTTGTATTGGAGGTCTCTCCAGTAACCGATCAGTTTGTTGAGCATCAGCATCCCTCTGGGGTGGAAAAAAGGCATTCCGGGGCCAAACTCGTGAAAGGAGTAGAGGTCGAGCTCTGCACCCAATTTTCGGTGATCCCGTTTTTTTGCCTCTTCTATGTGATCCAAATAAGCTTTAAGCTGTTTTTTATCCGGAAAAGAGATGCCGTACACGCGTGTTAAAACTGGATTATTTGCGTCTCCTTTCCAATATGCGCCAGAAACTTTTGTGAGTTTCATCGCGCGCACTTTCCCAATATTGTAAAGGTGTGGACCGCGGCAAAGGTCGAAAAACTCCCCTTGGCGGTAGGCTGTAATAGGAGATCCCTCTTCAAAATTTTGGATTAGTTCGCATTTGAAAGTGTTGTCTTTAAAAGCCTCTAACGCCTCTTTTTTATTTTTAAACACCATTCTTTCGGGTTTAAAATTTTCATTAACTACTTCTTGGACCATCTCCTCGATCTTTTTGAAATCGTGTTCAGAAATGGAGAGGTTGTAAAAATCGTAGTAGAAACCCTGCTCGATAGCGGGCCCGATAGTCGGTTTTGCATCAGGGTAAAGGCGTAGGATGGCCTGGGCCAAAACGTGAGCTGAGGAGTGCCAAAAAGTCTCTTTCCCTAAAGGGGTGGAGAAATCAAAAAATTCTATCACATCCCCGTCAAGTGCCGTATGGAAAAGGTCCGTTTGTGTTCCATTGAGTGATGCGGTGATCGCCTGGTCAGCTGCCGTTTGATGATGGTCTCTGGCAATCTCGATAAGGGTTTTTTCTGCTCCTTTATGTGTGATACGCATAATCTACTCTTTTCTTTATACGGTATGTATCCAACCAGTTTACCATAGCTTTTCTTAAATGACTACAATTGAGCTCCATGCTCTTTGAGAATTGCAGAACTGGATTGGATATAACCGTTTTTATAATCCAGGCTATTCTTTTGGGAATCTAACCTTACAAGGGCTTAACCTAGGTGCTCCGTTAGAGTTCTAAAATAACCCCGCACTGCTCTTTTATCGAGAGCATAGTCTTAAAAAGGGCCTCCGGAAAAAGAGGTCCTTTTTTCTAGCAAAAAAAATTCTATTGAGAGAGAATTTTTTTATGGAACCAGAGAAACATGATTTGAGCCTTTTTTCTCAAGTGCCCTTTGGAGCTTACTCACAAAGGCTTATCAGATGTTCTCTAGGCCTGGAGGAGTTTGCCCCTTTAGAATCTAAGCATGTCATGGAAGCTGTAGAAAAAGCTTTAAAGAGCCCTCTTAGACAGAGTGTTGGTTCCTGTTTTGCAACTTCTGTAGCTATTTTGGTGCAAAAAGAGCGCCCCGATCTTTTGCTCAAGGATTTGGAGGATATCTTATATCGAGAGCGCCTTGTGCGTGTTGTAGAGGGGCATGAGTGCATAGCTCCCTTGAGCCCTTTTAGTGAGGGGGGATATCCGCTACTTAAAGCTTGGGAATTTACAATTGCGTCTCTTACGGATTATCACCATAACGCTTATCGCTACAATTTTCATTCCTCTTTGGGTCTCGATCCAAAAGAGCCCGGAGGATTAGGGGAGGCCTTGTGGAAACAGTTTGAAAAAAACTTTGAGTCCCTTAAAGAGTCTTATCAGAATAAATTCCAGGATATTCGGGATCATGAATCGGCTTTGCAAGGGGCTGAGATGCGTCTTAAAAGCGCTTATCGGGAGGAGGATATACGACGCGTACAAGCCGAAATGCAAATGGAAAATATGCGCTTGGACATGTTGGAGCTGGATGCTCAGGAGATGAAAAAAAAACTCGTAGACATCCAGGAGGGCTCCAAACTTTTCTTTGAGGAGCTGGATTATGCCCTTATAGGGGAGTTCTATGAGGTTTATGATCCACAAATCAAGGGGGAGGAAAAAGAAAATTTTCAGGATTCTGAAGCTGGCTTTCGCCTTGTTTGGAAAAACGGATTAAAAAACATCACCCAACACATCCGGATAAATGATTTAGAAACCTACCTGTTTGCGATCAAAGAATTCTTTATCGACTTTGAGCGGCGGATGGTTGTGGACCATCCCTATTTGCGGGGTTTAATCGAGACCAGCAGCATTATTGTACAGCAGCAGCTCCAGTCGATCCCTTTCCGTCGGCGTATCGAAAAAAAACAACCTTGGGCGTACCCATCCGGGGGATCTTTAGAGACCCTTTTAGAGGGGTATTTCGAAATGAAAGGGCCTTTTCAAAAAGAGGAGGTGCAACCTGAAACCCCCCAGGATCTATTTGTTTTCTATTTAGACCTGATGAAATCTCTTTCGACAGATACTCTAGCTCTTTTTCAAAATAACCCCCAAAAACGGCTTTTGGCCCTATTTCCTACCCATGCATTTACTTTGCTCCCTGGATCTGAAAAATTTCGTCAAGGGTGGGAGGACTTAGGATTTAGTTACACTTGGGTACGAGATCATCTGATCTTGCCGAGCAAAAAATTGTTGGATCAAGAGCCAAATTTATTTCTAGATCTTGAACGAGCAGTAGGTTTGCAGGGTGCATATAAGCTCTTTTTTCAAGGGCACCGCGCAAATTTCCCTTTTGTGGTTTTTGCCGACTCGAACTGGCAAACCCCGGATCAAAAGGTTCTCTATCTGTCTTTTCAGCTGGATCCCAAGACGAAGGAAATAGGGGTTTTTCGGCGCACGCTGGATGGTTCCTATATTTTTCCGATGTTGGAATGGGTACATCTTTATAACGGAAAAGAGACTTTTACCGTGTATACAAGGCCCTTTCAATATGGGGGGCCCTATACGACACCTAGGTTATGGCAAAAAATCTAACTTTCTAAAATATCTACAAGCTTGTGGTGCGGATTTTGTTTGATCGCGTACTCTTTCTCCCAAGTGCTTTGAAAAAGGACTATAGGCCTTTTATCCAAGTCAAAAGCGATGATCGCAGTGGTGTTTTTTTTGAAAGTTTTCAGATCTCCTACAAGCCATGCCGAGCATTGAAATGAGAGGGGGGTGATGGTTGTTTCGACGTTGTATTCATCTTTTAGACGCCACTCAAGCACTTCAAATTGCAAGCGACCTACGGCAGCAAAAATCGGATCGGGTGAATTCTCCTCTTTTAGAAGCAAAATAGCCCCTTCATTTGAAAGTTGTTCACACCCTTTATCGAAAGATTTACGCCCCGAAACTTCTTTGGGGCGGATTCTGGCAAAAAATTCGGGTTGGAACTGGGGAAGGGGTTTAAAGCGAAAGCCCCCTTTTGTGGTCGAGATCGTATCGTTAATCTGAAAAGAGCCGTTGGATGCAATACCGATGATATCGCCGGCCACAGCCGATTCTATAGTTACCTGATCGCTTCCGCTGAGTTGGCTTGGTCTGGAAATACGGGAAGATGTCTTTAATCGGTGATTCAAAACAAGCATGTCTTTTTCAAAAAGACCCGATACAATTCGAAAAAAAGCGGTGACACCGCGGTGGTGTTTATCCAGGTTTGCTTGTAATTTAAAACAATAGGCGCTGAAAGGGGAATCGATGGGATCGATAAAAATTGGCTTTTCATCCGCCCCTATCGCTTCATAGGGTTTGGGTGCTGGGGCAAGCTCAATAAAGGCGTCAAAAAAAGGTTCTACACCAAAGTTTGTTAATGCAGATCCAAAGAAAACAGGGGAGAGCTTAGCGTCTAAAAAGTTCTCAAGTACAAACGGATTTCCGGCCATGTCTAAAAGTTCTAAATCATCTTGAAGCTGGGATAACTCTTGAGGAGTGAGAAATTTTTTTAAATCCTCTTTTGAAACCTGGTGCATCAAAGCTTTTTTGGCGCCGCCAGCTGCGGTCTTTTCAAAGACGATGAGCTGTTGATCTTGTCGATCGTATACGCCTTTGAAATCACGTCCCCCTCCGATCGGCCAATTCATCGGTGTGGCCAAAATCCCTAGGACCTTTTCTACCTCGTTGAGCAGATCGATCGGCTCAAGCCCCGGCATGTCCATTTTATTGACAAAGGTCATCACGGGTATTTTTCTGAGGCGGCAGGCCTCAAAAAGTTTGATGGTCTGCTTTTCTACCCCCTTGGCCGCATCGATCACCATGATAGCGCAATCGGCCGCAGTCAGAGTGCGGTAGGTATCGACAGAGAAATCCTCGTGCCCCGGAGTGTCGAGAATATTGATCACCTTGTCTTTATAGTGAAATTGCATTGCAGAGGCGGTGATCGAGATCCCACGCTCCCTTTCCATGCTCATCCAGTCAGAGTGGGCCCCTTTTCTCCCTTTCCTACCCGCAACCATCCCGGCAGTATTGAGTACGTCTGAGTAGAGCAGCAGCTTTTCGGTCAGGGTGGTTTTCCCGGCATCCGGGTGGGAAATGATGGCAAAAGTTCTTCTTTTCAGGATCTCTGATTCTAGGTGAGTTTGGGTGATCATGAGGACAAGATTAAGCTCTTTTACTTAATTTCTCAAGGTTTTAGCAGTTAAGCAACAAAAGCAAATAGAATTAAAAAATTTTTAAAAACAGAGAAAAGCTCCCCCAGCCTGAGGCAAACGGGGGAGCTTAAAGATTCCAAATCAAGGTTGACATGGTTTAGGTAAGTTTTCGTCCATGAGATTTTTGAAGAGCTTTGAATTCGTTTATACCCTCAATAGTGTACTGTAGTATCAGCAATTTTTTTATGACCGGATCATTCCTAAGCGCTTGTGGTACGAGCTCTGTCATGTTATCTAGACGAAGATCAGAGAGCAAGGCAGCAAGCAATACATCTCTGTCACCTTTTTGTCTATCTGAAGCAAACTCTAAGCTATGACCATCTTTTGATACGGCAGCAAGCACTACATCTTTGTCATTTTTTAGTCTATCTGAAGCATATCTAAAAGCACAGCATTTGTTAGGAGATGTAAACCGGCGCGGTGTCCATTCTTTAATCATTTTAAGAATGAAATTTCTATCATCTTTAAGTCTATCTGACGCAATACTTATACACTCAGCATCCTTTTGATGGGCATATTGAAGGAGCTTTCTAGAATGTTTTAAAGGACCAGCTATAAGATTAAGGGGATTTATACGTTTCAAAAACTTTAATGTATCTTTTAATCCATGCTTTTCAATGAGCATATCCACTAATCTATCTACAGTTTCTTGTGGGATTCTTGAATAAAAATCGTCTGATATGAAAAAGATTGGGGAGACTTCAAGAATCTCATGTAAAAGTTCGATAGGCGAAAGATCTTTGAGCTGAGTAGAAGTGTTTATTGCTAGTGGCAAAAGAAGACGGAAAGGCTTAAATTCTTCAGCCATATCACATTCAATAGGCCAAATACGATCATTTATGACGCTTGAAAATTCTGCAAAATTTTTTGAATTATCTAAACGCTGTTTAATGTCTTTTGGTAATTTTGTCCCTAAAATTCTTTTTAGAAAAGGCAGTACCTGTTGTTTTAGCTCAATAAAGGTGAGTTTAGAAATTTCGTGAAATTTTTTACAGGTCTGGGCCATAAAGGATTGATTTTTTGGTGGCAAACTCTTGAAAATTCTCTCTAAAAGCTCTTGAGGTAAATCTGTAATAACCGAGGACGGATTTTGCTGTTGTTGTGCCGTTTCTACTGGTCTTAAATTTGTTCCTTCAACCGGATTCATTATCCCCCCTACTTGATAGTAAATTTATCTATTTTGTTCCCTAAATTATAATACTTTTTTTAATAAAATTCAAAAGTAAATTTTGGCCCGTAAGATTATAAGAAAGAGTGGGTTAACCGAAGAGGCAAAAGGCTTTTTTGGCCCTGGTCATCGCCGTGTATAGGTGCTCAGTCAAAAGGGGTTCTTTAGAGGAGGGGAGTAAGATATCAACCTCTTCATATTCAGAGCCTTGGCTTTTATGGATGGAGATTGTGTAGCTAATCTCATAAGGGGGCAAAAGGGGCAGTGGGATAGGATCCAAAAGGTGGGGGAAATAGGCGAGTTGCTTTGCCCCTTTTTTATCGAACAGATGCACCCCCTCCTGGCCATTATAGAGCTGCATCGGATCACTATTTTGGGTGATCATAATCGGGACCAACAAGTAGCGCCCTTTTTGCTCTTTTAGAAGGTTGAAGATTCGATTTGAGAGTTCTTCCGATCCGTACGGCCCTACGCGCATTGAAGAGAGGATTTTATAAATATTCTAAATCAAGGCTTAAGAAGACAGCCAAATTTGTATGTCCGGATCATCCCTGAGCGCATCTGGTACGAACTCACTCATGTCCTTTGGACGGATCCTAGATTGCATGGCAGCTAGCACTATATCTTTGTTATTTCGTAGCCTTTCTGAAGCTAATCTGAAAGTAAAAGCATCTTTTCGTACGGCAGCAAGCTTTACACCCTTGTCATCTCTTAGTCTACAACCACAAAAGTCTGGTTTTTTGTAACCAAATTTTTTATATCCGGATCCATCCAGAGCGCTAGTGGTACAAGTCCTGTCATGTAAGGTCTTTTAAAAATAATATCTGACTGACTCGGAAAATGAAAAAGACAGAGATTAGTTTGCAAGGCAGCAAGCACTACCTCTTTGTCACCTCTTAGACTTTCTGAAGCATACTCTAAGCAAAAACCATCTTTTCGTACGGCAGCAAGAACTACATCTTTGTCATTTTTTAGTCTATCTGAAGCATATCTAAGGCAGACCTGAGGCTCTGGTCGTAATTCCGATTTCCATTCTTCAATCAATTTGAGAATGAATTCTTTGTCATCTTTTAGTCTAGCTGACGCCATTAGCATAAATCTTTGAGAGTGTGGCCCCAAGCTGAATTGTTTTTCGCCCAATTCAAGGAGCTTTCTAGAATGAGGCTGAAGACTACATTCGAAACCATACCATAAATGCTTTTCTAATTTATCTAATGGAACATTTTCAAAGAGCTTATCCACTAATCTATCAACAGTTTCTAGTGGGAGTTTTGAACAAAAATCGTCTGATAAGAGCATGATTGGGTTATGAGGGAGGGGTCTGAGGATCTCAATTAAAAGTTCGATAGTCGAAAGATCTTCAAGCTGAGTATGCTCATATTTT
>Ga0194124_10000552_pt1 | contig 56192 bp, 51 predicted proteins | sample TA2KigCas0mmetaG_FD_148605 | JGI IMG/M metagenome (GOLD analysis project Ga0194124, IMG submission 148605) | Freshwater microbial communities from Lake Tanganyika, Tanzania - TA2015031 Kigoma Deep Cast 0m | ecosystem: Environmental > Aquatic > Freshwater > Lake | place: Tanzania: Lake...
GATCGGCCACCGGCTTGTGCTCGACGGACGGGTCCGCGACACAGATGTCACCGCGGTCGAAGCGCCCGTGGCCATCGCTGAAGCCGCCGGCAAGGACCAGCGTGTACTCGCTACCGGCATGGCGGTGGGCAGGCAGGCCACGGCCAGCCGCCATGCGTATGAGAGTCGCGCGGTAACTATTGTCGCGAAGCGGCAGCTCGATCTCCTCGAAACCACCCAGCGCCGCTTGCCAGTGCGCACCCTCCGGCAGGTAGCGGCGAAGAGGCGTCGGGATGGCGGTGCCAACGACGCGCATGGCGTCGTCCTTGGGCGGGCTCGTCGGCGCCGACGCCGGCTCGGCGTCGATACGCGCCAAGGTGCGGGCCAAAGCGTCGTCGGGTAGCGCCTCGGCCGGCATCGAGGCCAGCATGTCGCCGGCGACGGCCTCAAGCGCGGCGACATCCGCGCGCGCCTCTTCGCTATAGGCGAGATGGCTGGCGACCAGCAGCGCCGGGCCCTCGGCCAAGGTACCGCTGGCATAGTCGAGCAGCAGCTCGGACGGAGCGGGGTTGCGGATCATGGGGCTTCACTCTGCATCGCCTCGCGCAGGCGCGACAGCGCCAGACGAATACGCGACTTCACGGTACCGAGGGGGAGCTTCATCTCTTTAGCAATCACGGAATGTGACTTTTCCTGGAAAAAGGCCATGCGCAGAACATCGATCTGATCCGGCGTCAGCTGCTGCATCGCGACGCCGACGCGCTCACGCACCTCACGGCCTATCGCGGCGCTGTCGGCACTCTCCGGCGCCTCGGTCGAGAACAGCACGTAGTCTTCAGGATCGAAGTCAGCGTGAGTGGCTTTGCGCAAGAGGTCGATGCGTTTGTTGCGCGCGATGGTGAAGATCCAGGTGGCCGCCCCGGCACGGCTGCGGTCGAACGTTTCCGCCCGACGCCAGACCAGCACCATCGTCTCCTGCGCAACCTCCTGAGCCATGTCGGGATCAGCACCGGAACGCATCACGAACGCCTTTACCCTGGGCGCGAAACGCCGGAACAACTCGGCAAAAGCGGCGCGATCCCGGCGCCGCGCCACCGCCTCGATCAGCTCGGCGGAGTCGTCCACGCCCGGCTTGACGACGGAAGCGGCGACCGGCGCGGTGTCGCTCACGGCCGGCCCCGCTCTGCCCCAGACGTGGGGCAAAAGTATCGCTGGAACTCGGGGGGCAACAGCAAGCATGCCTCACTTACGGGGCGTCGCGCCGATCGGATCATACCCGCTACGCACATATCAGCGCGGCCTCCCCTGCTCGCCGAGATCCCAGAACAGCCCGGTCATCAGCCGCAGGCCCTCGCGGGCCACCGGCGCCAGCATATGCTCGTTGGGCGCGTGCTGGCTGCATGATGCGTAGGAATGCGGCACCCAGACCGTGGGCATGCCGAGGATATCGACGAAGACCTCGTTGGGTAGCGAGCCGCCCAGATTGGGGATCACGTCGGGCTTCTTGCCCGTCGTGCGCTCGATCGAGGCCACCGCCATCTTGGCCCAGGGGCTGTCGGGATCGAGCCGCGTGGCGTTCATCAGCACCTCGCGCATCGAGGCGATCTCGATCGCCTGGAAGCCGTGCTTGTCGAGATGGCGGCGCAGCGCCGGCAGGATGTCGTTCGGATCAGTGCCGACGACAAAGCGCAGCTGGCACCAGGCGGTGGCGCTGGGCGGGATGGCGTTGACCACGCGGTCGGGATTGCCGGTCTTGAAGGCCAGCACCTCGAAGCTGTTCCAGCCGAACACCCGCTCCGGCGGCGTCAGCGACTCCTCGCCCCAGTCGCGGTCGATCTGCGGGCCGTCGGGGCCGCCGTCGATCTCCAACCCGGCGAGCGCCATGCGCACCGAATTGGTGAGCGTCTTGGGCCGCCATTCCGGCACCTTGATCTGGCCGCGGCCGTCGGCGATGCAGGATAGAGCATGCGCCATGATCAGGCCGGGATTGGCCAGCAGGCCGCCCCAATTGCCGGAGTGATGGCCGCCCTCGCGCATGTCGAGCTTCATGATGAAGTTCAAGGTGCCGCGCGTGCCGCCGAAGATCGCCGGCTTGTGCGGCTGCAGGCGCGGGCCATCCGAGCCGATCAGCGCGTCGGCCTTCAGCAGATTCTTGTGCGCACGGCAGAAATCGGCGAGGCCGGGCGAACCGGTCTCCTCGCCTGTTTCGATCAGGATGGTCGAGTTGAAACCCAGCGCGCCGCGCTCCTCAAGGACCGCCTGCAGGGCGGCGATGTTGATGGTGTGCTGGCCCTTGTTGTCGGCCGTGCCGCGGCCGTAGATGCGGTCACCCTCGACGACGATGGTCCACGGAGACAGGCCTTGGCGCCACTGATCGTCGAGGCCGCGGATCACGTCGCCATGGCCATAGGTCAGCACCGTCGGCTTGGACGGATCCTCGATGCGCCGTGCGACCATGAAGGGGCCGAACTTCGGTACCGGATTGTCGATGACCTGGAAGTCGTAGCCAAGCTTGCTCAGGCTGGGGCCCATCTCCTCGGTGAGATAGGCGCGCAGAGCCGGGCCGCTGTCGGTCTCCTGGCTGGTCGTGGGAATCGCGACGCGCCGTTGCAGCTCGGCGAGGAAACCACCGTCATCAAAATATTTCTCGATGCGCGCAATTGCGCCGTCACGCGTGCCGGTCATTGTGCCTTCCGATGAGCTTACGTGGATCACTCTGGAATAGACGCACTGGCGGTTCAAGCGCTCGGCGCTAGCTGTCGGTGCGGCCCTTGCGCCGGGCGACCACCTCAGACAACAGGCAGAGGATCTCCCACATCATGGTGGCGCCGACGAGCGCTGTGTTGCCGGACGGGTCGAAGGGCGGCGAGACCTCGACCACGTCGCCGCCGACCAGGTCGAGCCCGCGCAGGCCACGCAGCATGCGTTGCGCCTCGTGCGTGCTGAAGCCGCCGACCTCTGGCGTGCCGGTGCCGGGGGCGTAGACCGGGTCGAGGCCATCGACATCGAAGCTGACATAGGTCGGCTTGTCGCCGACCACCCGACGGGCCTCGGCGATCACCTTCTCGACGCCGAGCTCGTAGTACTCCTCGATGCCGATGACCCGGATACCCTGATCGTAGGCCCAGCGCATGTCGTCGGCGTTGTACAGCGAGCCGCGGATACCGATCTGCACGACGCGCTTGGAATCGAGCAGGCCTTCCTCGATGGCCCGGCGGAACGGCGTGCCGTGCGTATACTTGTAGCCGCCGAAGTAGGTATCCCAGGTGTCGCTGTGGGCGTCAAAATGCACCATGCCCAGCGGACCCCCGGTGGCGATGGCGCGCAAAATCGGCAGGGTGATCAGGTGATCGCCGCCGGCCGACAGCGGCACGGTGCCGGCGGCATGCACCTTGTCGAAGAACGCCTTGATGCGCACCAGGCTGTCGTCGAGGTCGGCGGGATTGACCGGGGTGTCGCCGAGATCGCCGCAGCGCGCCAGCCGATACGGCGCCACGCCGGTGACATGGTGCACGCGCCGCATCAGCGTGGATTGGTCGCGCATCTGGCGCGGCCCGTGGCGCGCGCCGGGACGATTGGTAGTGCCGCCGTCCCACGGTACGCCGATCAGGCCGATCTCGACCGCGGCCGGGTCGCGAAACAGCGGCAGCCGCATGAAGGTCGCGATGTCGCCGAAGCGCGGTACGACCATGCCGGACAGTGGTTGCGGGAACTTCTCGGACTCGGTCATGCCGTCCTCTTCCGGGGACGCCGGCGTCCCACTAACGCCTCTTGTAGATGCTGTAACGCTCGACATCCATCAGGTGCTGATAGCGTTCGAAGGCCTCGGCGAAGCGGGGGTTGCGCTGGAAGTACTCGAGATAGGCGAACTCGCGGCCCTGGCAGCGCGGGATGCCGGGCACACGATCGACGATCAGCAGATCGGGCTTCTCGCGGTCGAAGTCTTCCGACACAGACTCGTAGAGGAAGCGCTCGGCGTCCTGCATGTCCTCGGGCGCGGTGTAGAGCGTGGCGAACTCCTCGCAGTCCGCGTAGATGCCCTGCAGCACCCACATGGTCTGGAAGCGCATCGCCATGCGGGCGTGCGCGTAGTTGATCATCGGGTAATGCGGGTAGATGCCGGGTGACAGGACGAGCACCTTCCGGTTGGGCGCGTTGCGCTCGACGACATGCAGCAGCACGCCGGTGGGGCTGTTTTGGAAATCGCGCTGCTTGTGGAATGGCGTCATCGACAGCGCCGCCTGGAAATACAGCAGGATCAGGAAGGTGGCGCCGATCGCCGCCACCGGCCGGCGATGCGCCTCGCGGCTGAGCGGCAGATACCGGTCGACCATCTGCGAGAGCGTCACGGAGGCCAGCAGGATCGCCGAGCCGAGCGCCGGCATGACGTGGTAGGGCCAGCCTTTGGCCTGCGCCGCCGCCGCCAGCGCCGCGCCTACGCCGTAGGCCACGATGACGCGCGCCGCCACGGTGCGCGACAGGAAGATCGCCAGCGCGCCCAGCGTCAGCAGCGCCAGCAAGGTTGGCAGCACCGAGGCGCCCAGCAACACCTGCCGCCAGCTCGTGCCGCCCATCACGGCGTAGGAGTCGAGCATGATCGGCAGCACGAAGCGCAAGTAGTTCGGCGTCAGCAGGACGATATAGGCGAGATGAGCCACGGTGATGCCGCCGATGAGCCACGGCACCGGATCGCGCAGCATGGGCCTGATGCCGCGATGCGCCAGCACATAGGCCTCGACCGCCAGCGGGATCAGCATGAAATGCGGCTTCTGCGCCAACACGACGCCGGCCGAGATCGCCACGCTCCAGATGAAGAGCCGCGACAGCCGGCCGTCCGCCCCTTCGGCGCGCGCGCTGGCGAGCAGCACGTAGGGCGCCATGGCGATCATCAGCAGATGCTCGCGCTGCCCGAAATTCTCGTTGGGCAGCACGATGAACAGGAACAGCAGGGTCGGCGGCACCACCGCCTCGGTCAGCGGATGCGCCAGCGAGGGCACGACATGCACCAGCCGGCGCGAGGCGAAGAACGAGGCGGCGATGGCGACGAAGAAGCAGATCGTCAGCCACGTCATCGCCGTCCATCCGAGGAACGGCGTGGCGCGCGACAGCAGCTCGGGGATGGCGTGCAGCGCGAAAACCAGCGGCAGGTTCACGTCGATGATGTCGACATAGAGCCGCTCGCCGTTGACCCAGCGATGGGCGATCTCCAGCAGGCAGCCGACGTCGTGGTTGATCGGCGGATAGAGGTAGCCGACCGCCCAGCCTGACGGCACCAGGATCAGCAGCAGCTTGATCAGCCGCGCGGTGGTGTCCGACAGCGCGTCGCTGCGGCGCGGTCGAGGCACCCGCCAGCGCGCCAGGCGCGGGCGCGCCGCCTCGACCTCGCGCCGCCGCTCGGCAGGGGCCGGCGGCTTGGGCGGATCGGGATCGGGCGGGTGGCTGTCCACGAGGGGAGGCGGATTATCTGATGGAGCCGCAGGGTACCAGAGGCCATCCGGCGCTGCCATCGTGGCCGGACCGTGGCATGGTGGATGGATGGAGCGCCGCGAGTACGAGCTGATGGCCGCCGTCGAGGACCGCCTGTGGTGGTATCGCGGCCTGCGCGCGCTCGCCGCCGAGCTTTTCGCGCGCCACGCCTCGGCGGCGCGACAGCCGATCCTCGATGCCGGCTGCGGAACAGGCGGGCTGTTGGCTCGGCTTGCCGCGGCCGGGCTGCGACCCGCGCCGCTCGGCCTGGAATACGATCGGACGGCCGCCGGCATCGCCGCCGCCAAGAGCGGCCGGCCGGTGGCGGTGGGATCGGTCAACGCGCTGCCCTTCGCCGATCGGGCGCTGGCGGGCATGTTCAGCCTCGACGTGCTCTGCCATCGCATGGTCGAGCCGGACCGCGCGCTGGCCGAGGCGCATCGCTGCCTCGAAACCGGCGGAATTCTGCTGCTTAACCTGCCGGCCTATCGCTGGCTGGCTTCGGCGCACGATGCGCGTGTGCACAACGCGCGCCGTTTCGGGCGGCGCGAGGCTGTCGGTCTGCTGGAGGCCGCCGGCTTCCGCGTCAGGCGCGCGACGCACTGGAACAGCTTCCTGTTTCCGCTCATGGTGCTGCGTCGCCTGCTGTCGCGGGAGCACGGCGACAGCGACGTGCGGCCCTTTCCGGCGCCGCTCAACGCCTTGTTCGGCGCCGTCGTGGCGGTCGAACGGCGACTGATTGGTTGGGGCCTCGACCTGCCGTTCGGCGGGTCGATCATGCTGGTGGCGGAGAAGAGATGAACGCGCCCTTCGCGCTCAGTGTCGTGATCCCGGTCTACAAGGGCGCCGCCAGCATCGGCGAGCTGGTCGAGGCGCTGCGCGCGCTCGACATCGCGGGCGGCCCCGATGGGCGCGGACTCGAGATCGTGCTGGTGGTCGACGGCAGCCCGGACAACAGCTTCCAAGTCTGCCGCGAGCTGATGTGCCAGCCGGGCGCGCCGATCACGCTCGTCAACCTCAACCGCAATTTCGGCGAGCACAACGCGGTCATGGCGGGACTGGCGCATGCGCGTGGCGCCTACACCATCACCATGGACGACGACCTGCAGAACCCGCCGGAGGAAGTGAAGCGCCTGTTCGAGCACACGCGCGACGGCGGCTACGACCTTGTCTACACCTTTTACGCCAGCAAGCAGCACGCGGCCTGGCGCAATCTCGGCAGCGCCTTCACCAACTGGTGCGCCGACCGGCTGATCGACAAGCCTAAGGGCCTGTACCTCTCGAGCTTCCGCTGCATGAACGCCTTCGTGCGCGAGCAGATCGTGCCCTACAAGGGCCCCTACCCCTATGTCGACGGCCTGTTGATGCAGGTGACGCAGAACATCGGCCGCCTGCAGGTCAAGCATCTGCCGCGTGCGGCGGGGCGCACCAACTACACGCTGCGCCGGCTGGTACGGCTGTGGTTGTCGATGTTCCTGAACTTCTCCGTGATGCCTCTGCGCCTGGCCAGCCTCACCGGCATCGGGCTGTCGGCGCTGGGCTTCCTCGGCTTCGTCTTCATCCTGGCCGAGGCGCTGATCAACCGCGACCTGCCGACTGGCTGGGCCTCGACCATGTCGGCCGTCGTGCTGCTGGCCGGCGTGCAGCTGCTGATCCTGGGCGTCATGGGCGAGTATCTCGGCCGGATGTTCCTGAGCGCAAACCAGAAGCCGCAATACGTCGTGCGCGAGGTGCTGCGAGCGGAGAGCGCCAGCCAGAGCGAATCCGACGCGCCCCGTACTTCACCCAACCTGACAGCGGTGCGCTGACCATGTGGCCCTACTACGCCGCGCTCGCCGGCGGCATCATCACCGGTATCGGCGGCCAGATGCTGCTGAAGGTCGGTGCCAGCGCCGAAAACCTGCTCGCCCAGCTGCTGCGGCCCTCGACGATCGTCGGGCTATTCCTCTATGGCGTGGCGGCCTTCCTCTACATCATCGCGCTGCGCAAGCTGCCGGTCTCGGTGGCGTTTCCCAGCGTCTCGCTGAGCTACGCCATCGTCGCCGTCATGGGCCACTGGCTGTTCAACGAGCCCTTCGGCTGGCAGCAGATCGCCGGCATCGCGCTGATCATGGGCGGCGTGTTCTTGGTCAACCAGCACTGAGCTTCCGGGCCTCGGGGGTTTCGCGCTACGGACCGTCGGTCTTCCGCCTCCACCGCCGTCGCGCTAAGCGTGACGCGTGGAATTCGGCGGAGGACGGCCATGGACTACGAGCAGATCCAGTACGCGGTGAAGGACAACATCCTCACCCTGACGCTGAACCGTCCCGACAAGCTCAACGCCTTCACCGGCCGCATGCTCTCGGAGCTGCTCGACGCGCTCGATCGCGCCGATCGCGACGACGACGTGCGCGCCATCGTCTTCACCGGCGCCGGCCGCGGCTTCTGCGCCGGCGCCGACCTCTCGGGCGGCGCCAATACCTTCAACGCCGAGAATCGCGGCCCGGTCGATCCCGGCCTCGACGGCCATCGCGACGGTGGCGGGCTGCTGACCTTGCGCCTTTACGAGAGCCTGAAGCCGACCATCGCCGCCTGCAACGGCCCGGCGGTGGGCGTGGGCATCACCATGCAGCTCGCCATGGACGTGCGCATGGCCTCGGAGGCGGCGCGCTATGGCTTCGTCTTCACGCGCCGCGCCATCGTCATGGAGGCCTGCTCGAGCTGGTTCCTGCCGCGCCTCGTCGGCCCGCAGCAGGCGCTGGAATGGGTGATGACCGGCCGCGTCTTCTCCGCCGAGGAGGCGCTGAACGGCCGCCTGGTGCGCTCGATCCACAAACCCGACGCGCTGCTGCCGGCGGCCTACGCGCTGGCGCGCGAGATCGCCGACAACACCGCGCCGGTCTCGGTGGCGCTCAATCGACAGATGATCTGGAAGATGCTGGGCGCCGACCATCCCATGGAGGCGCACAAGGTCGACTCCAAAGGCATCTACGCCCGCGGCAAGTCGGCCGACGTCAAGGAAGGCGTGGTCGCCTTCCTCGAAAAGCGCCCGGCGCGCTTCCCGATGAAGGTCACCGATGGCATGCCGAGCTACTTCCCGTGGTGGAAGGAGCGGACTTTCAGCTGATCAGCGCCCGGTGAACTTCGGCGCGCGTTTCTCGACGTAGTGGGCGACGCCTTCCTTGAAGTCGTCGGCGGCGAAGCTCAGCTCCATCTCGTGGTTGGCCTTCACCGTCGCCTCGGCCAAGGTCTGGAACTGCGCCTCCCAGATCTGGCGCTTCATCACCGCCAGCGAGCGCGGCGAGACCGTCTCGGCCAGCAGCTTGGCGTAGGTCTTGGTCTCTTTCAGCAGATCGGCGTCGGGCAGCACGCGGTTGACCATGCCCAGCGCCAGCGCTTCCGGCGCGCGGAACTTCCTGGCCGAGAGCAGCAGGTCCATCGCCGCCGGCAGGCCGACGAAATGCGGCAGCAGCCACGACACGCCGTGCTCGGCGATCAGGCCGCGCGCGGCGAAGGCCGTCGTGAAGACCGCGTTCTCGGCGGCGTAGCGCATGTCGCAATAGAGCGAGATCACCAGGCCCAGCCCGGCGCAGGGGCCGTTGATCGCCGCGATGATCGGCTTGGGGATCGACGGGAAGTAAGAATAGTTCATGCGGAAATCGGCGATGGCGCTACCGCCCGCCGGCACGTCCTGGGCCTTGCTCGCGCGCTCGGTCACCGCGCCCGCGGCGCCGATCTGCTGCAGCCCACCCATGTCGGCGCCGGCGCAGAAGCCGCGGCCCGCGCCGGTGAGGATGATCACCCGCACCTCGGGATCGGCGCCCGCCTCGTGCATGGCCCGCTTGAGCTCGTTGTGCATCGTGGCGGTCCAGGCGTTGAGCCGGTCGGGCCGGTTGAGCGTGATGGTGCGCACGCGGTCGGCGGTCTCGACGAGAATCTGCTCGTAGGCCATGGACGTTCCCTCCGGAATGGGCGCGTTGCGCCGATGTCTGTTGATTCGGGACGCCGTCCATTGTGAGGTGGGCCAAAGCGGCGAACAAGCCGCGCCGACCGCCATACGGGACGCCGTGACAGATCAGACGCGCCTGGCCGCCGACCCATTCCGCACCCATGGTCTTTATCGACGGCATGAGCCGGTTTCGTTTGCACGACCGGCGGTTCGGCGTTACGCCGGACCTTGAGCGATTGCTGAGCAGAGGGAGGACAGAATGGCGAAGCGTACGGTGGACAGCCCGCAGGCGATGAAGGCGCTGGTCGGGCAGGAGCTGGGCGTCAGCGACTGGCTGGAGATCACCCAGGAGCGCGTCAACATGTTCGCCGACGCCACCGGCGACCATCAGTGGATCCATGTCGACGTCGAGCGCTGCAAGAAGGACATGCCCGACGGCAAGCCGATCGCGCACGGCTATCTCACCTTGTCGCTGATCCCCTGGTTCAGCCACAACGTCCTGCACGTCAACAACGTGCGCAACGGCATCAACTACGGCTCCAACAAGGTGCGCTTCACCAACCCGGTGCAGGTCGGCGCGCGGGTGCGCGGCCGGCAGAAGCTGGTGGCCGCCGAAGACATGGCCAACAACGGCGTGCGCATGACCTACGAATGGACGATCGAGATCGAGGGCAAGGATCGTCCGGCCTGCGTCGCGGAAACCATGGGCATCGCCTACGGCAAGGCATGAGCGCCAGGACGTGAACGATCACGATCCGTTGTCGAACGACAAGCCCACGATCTGGGGCAAGACGGGCCAGCCGCTGGTCCGCGAGGAGCTGACGGCGGAACGCATCGATCAGCTGGCCGAGGAGGCGCGCAAGCTCGGCTTCGACTACTTCCTGCCGCGCGAGGACCGCGACCAGCGGCTCACCGACTGCCTGGCGAACTGGACCGAAGGCACCGACGCCTGGGTTTTCGGCTACGGCTCGCTGATGTGGAATCCGGCGTTCGACTTTGTCGAGCGTCGGCCGGCGCGGCTCGAGGGCTGGCGTCGCTCCTTCTGCTTCTGGACGCCCTTGGGTCGCGGCACGCCGGAACGGCCCGGCCTGATGCTGGGCGTCGAGAAGGGCGGCGCCTGCGACGGCGTCGCCTATCGCATCACCGCCTCGCAGGTCGAGACCGAGATCTCGATCCTGTTCAACCGCGAGATGCTGAGCGGCATCTACGACGCGCTGTGGGTGGACTGCACCGACGAGGCGGGCGGCGGGCTGCGGGCGCTGACCTTCGTGATCAATCCCGAACATCCCCAGTATTGCGGCGGCATGAGCGTGGCCAAGAAAGCCGAAAGCATGGCCTTCGCCGAAGGGCGCCGCGGCACCTGCCGGTCGTACCTGTTCGAATGCGCCGACCAGCTGCGCGCCATCGGCGTCGTCGATCCCTATCTGGAGTCGCTGGAGAACGAGGTGCTGCGCCTGCGCGGCGGCCAGCGATGAAGGCGCTCAGGACGTGGTGGGCGGCGCAGCCCGGCAATCTGCGGGGCATCATCCTGGTCGGCATTTCGGGCGTGCTGTTCTCGGCGCTGAACATCGCCACCTACTATCCGGCGCAGGAGCTCAACTCCTACATGATGGCGTTCTGCCGCTACCTGTTCGGCGCGGTGTTCCTGCTGCATGTCTTCTACCGCCACGGCCTGATCCGGCCGTTTCATACCCACAAGATCGGCACGCACGCCCTGCGCGGCGCCTTCCACAGCGCCGGCATGCAGCTGTGGTTCGTCGCCCTGCCGCTGATCACCCTGGCGGATCTGACGGCGCTGGGCTTCACCGGCCCGATTTTCGTCACCATCGGCGCGGCGCTGTTCCTCCGCGAGGACGTGCGCCTGCGGCGCTGGGCGGCGGTCGTCGTCGGCTTCATCGGCGCCATGATCATCATCCGGCCGGGCTTTGAGGTGATCACCTTGGGCGCCATCTGCGCGCTGGCATCGACGCCGCTGTTCTCGGCCTCGAACCTGATGGCCAAGTCGCTATCGACCACCGACCGCGCCGATACGATCGTGATCTACCAGTCGGCGTTCATCGTGCTGTTCGCCGCGCCCTTCGCGATCCTGCACTGGCAGCCGCTGACCTGGACGCATGTCGGCTGGTTCCTGCTGGCCGGCTTCTTCGGCACCGCCGGCCACTTGATCATGCAGCGCGGCTACCAGGTCGCCGAGATCTCGGCCCTGCAGCCGATCGGCTTCCTGTCGCTGATCTGGAACACGCTGTTCGGCTTCCTGCTGTTTGCGCAGAAGCCCGGCGTCTGGACCTTCGTCGGCGCCGCCGTGATCTTCGCCAGCGCGCTCTACATCTCGCACCGCGAGGCGGTGCGCCGCGCCCAGGTGCGCAGCGCCGACGCCAAGGGGCCGCCAGCACCGTGACGCCCTTCTCCCCGGCCTCGCGGGCAGAAGGCTTGGTTCGCATGGCAGGGTTCCGCACCCGCCGGTAGTGCGCGTGGTGCGCGGCCGACTATAGTCCGCCGCGTGTCAAAGGCTCTGCCCGCCGCGCTGCGCGGCATGCTGTGGATGGCCGCCAGCGGCGCGCTGTTCGCGGCGCTCAACACCCTCATGAAGTGGCTGGCGCACGACCTCGATCCGTGGGTCGTCGGCTTCCTGCGCTATTTCTTCGGTTTCGTTGTGCTGCTGCCGATCGCGTTGCGGCTGGGCTGGGGCCGCATGCGTACCGGCGCGCCTGGCCTGCAGGTGCTGCGCGCGCTGTTCCATCTCGGCGGCCTGCTGCTGTGGTTCCTCGCCCTGCCGATGGTCAGCATGGCCGAGATGACGGCGCTCGGCTTCACCGGGCCGATCTTCATGTGCCTGGGAGCCGTGCTGGTACTGGGCGAGAAGATGAGCGCGACGCGCTGGGCGGCGGTGTTCGTGGGCTTTATCGGCGCGCTGATCGTCGTGCACCCGTGGACCGCGCCGGGCTTTAGCGGCGTAACCTGGGGCAATGCGCTGCTGCTGCTCGCCGCGCCGACCTTCGCCGCCTCCTTCATCGTCGCCAAGCTGCTGACGCGCCACGATACCTCCGAGGCCATCGTCATCTGGCAGCACGGTCTGGTGGCGCTCTTCGCCGTGCCCTTCGCCCTATGGGACTGGACGACGCCGTCGACCTGGCAATGGGGCTGGTTCGTACTCTGCGGCTTGCTCGGCGCCGGCGGCCACTACTGCGTCAACCAGGCGCTGCGCGTCGCCGACGTCTCGGCCACCCAGCCGGTCCGCTTTCTCGACCTGCTGTGGGCCTCGCTCGGCGGCTTCATCGCCTTCTCCGCCGTGCCCGAGAGCTGGACCGTCGCAGGCGGCGTGGTGATCTTCAGCGCCACGCTGTGGCTGGCCCGCCACGAGGCGCGCATCGCCCGGGCGGCCAAGGCGGGCGCGGCCGCGCCGCGACCGGCGCCGGCCGAATAGCGTGTCCGCCGCCGACCGCCTGCCCGATCTGCTCGAGCGGCTGATCCCCTCGCGTGCCGCGCGCGCCTTCTCCTTCGCAATCCTCGCCGGCATCTTCTTCCAGGGGCTAAACGCCACAGTGCGCCACCTCACGCTCGAGCTGCCGCCGCTGGAGGTGTCGTGGGGCCGCTGGATCGCCGGCCTGCTGTTCACCGCGCCGTTCCTGGTCAAGGGCGGGCTCGCCTCGCTGCGCACGACGCAGCTGCCGCGTCACCTGCTGCGCTCCGTCTTCCACACCGCCGGCTACGGCCTGTGGTACTGGGCGATCGCGGCGATCCCGCTGGCGCAGGCGGCGGCGCTGGGCTTCACCGGGCCGATCTTCGTCACGTTGGGCGCCGCCCTCTTCCTCGGCGAGCGCGTGCGCTGGCGGCGTTGGCTCGCGGTGCTGCTGGGCTTCGCCGGCGTGCTGGTGATCGTGCGGCCATGGAACGCCGGCCTCAATCCTTTCGCGCTGGTGATGCTCGCGGCGGTGCCGCTGACAGCGGCGTCGAACCTCGTCGCCAAGGTGATCTCCGCGCACGAGAAGCCGGAGGTCGTGGTCTTCTGGCAAAGCGCGCTGGCCGTAGTCTTCTTCGCGCCGCTGGCGCTGTGGGATTTCCGTATGCCCACGCCCGAGCAGCTCGGCTGGTTCGCCGTCGCGGGCATCACCGGCACGATGGGCTATTTCTTGATGACCTGGGCGTTCCGGCTCGCCGACATCTCCTCGGTGCAGACCGTGGGCTTCCTCGGCATCGTCTGGGCGACCTTGCTCGACTTGACGGTGTTCGGCCATACCGCCGATCTGTGGACCTTCGTCGGCGCCGCCGTGATCGTCGCCGCCACCAGCTATATCGCACATCGGGAAAGCGTCGCGGCGCGCTCTGGCGCGAGCCGCGCCAGTACCGTTTAATCGCCCGGCGAAAGGTTCAGGGAGCGCCCACCATGTCACGCACTGTTTGGATAGTCCTCGGCCTCATCGTCATCGCCGGGCTCGGCTGGTACGCTTCGCGTTCTGGGGGCGTGTCCGAGGCCCAGTACGCAAGGAACTTCACCAAAGCCTGCGAGGAGTCCGCGCGCAAGGCGATGATGAACGCCGGCAGGTCGGCGCAGGTCGCGGAGACGCAAGCCAAATCCTATTGTGCCTGCGCGCTCGGAATCATCGCGCCGCTGCCGATGTCCGAAAAGCGCGAGCTGGACAAGGGCGGCCCGCGCGCGCAGCAGCTTGCCGGCGAAATGCAGAGAAAGTGCGCGAAATGATCGGGAAGGTCGGGGTATGGCGGGACGTCTGAACGGCAAGGTGGCGCTGATCACCGGCGGTGCCTCGGGGCTGGGCGAATGCGCCGGCCAGTTGATGGCGCGCGAGGGCGCCAAGGTGATGATCGCCGACATCGCCGAGGAACGCGGCCGCGCCGTCGCGGCGAAGATCGGCGCGGCGGCCGACTTCGTGAAGCTCGACGTCACCAGCGAAGATCAGTGGAAGGCGGCGATCGCTGCCACGGTGGCGAAGTTCGGCGCCCTGCACGTGCTCCTGAACTCCGCCGGCATCGGGCTCAGCAAGACGGTCGAGGACATCGAGCTGGAGGAATGGCGCAAGGTGCACGCCATCGACCTCGACGGCGTCTTCCTCGGCTGCAAGCACGGCGTGAAGGAGATCAAGAAGCACACCGGTACGCTGGGCGGCTCGATCATCAACATCTCCTCGATCTCCGGGATCATCGCCGGCGCCAACATGGCGGCCTACAACTCGGCCAAGGCCGGCGTGCGCCTGCTCAGCAAGTCCGTGGCGCTGCACTGCGCCAAGTCCGGCTACAACATCCGCTGCAACTCGGTGCATCCGACCTTCATCGACACGCCGATCCTCGACAAGTACCGCGACCGCTTCGGCAACGAGCTGATGCAGCAGAAGCTCGGCCGCCAGGTGCCGATCGGTCGGCTGGGCAAGCCGGAGGAAGTCGGCTGGGCGCTGGTCTTCCTGGCGTCGGATGAATCGGCCTTCATGACCGGCTCCGAGGTTGTGATCGATGGCGGCATCAGCGCGATGTGACCGGCGCAAAGCGCCCGTCATCTTGAGCGAAGCGAAGGATCTCCTGGGGAGGAAACGATGATCTTGAACATCGATAACCGCCGCATCTACTACGATCTGTCCGGTGATCCGGGCGCGCCTACCCTCACCATCACGCACTCGCTATCCTCCGACGGCGGCATGTGGGCCGAGCAGATGCCGGCGCTGCTGGCGGCGGGCTTCCGTGTGCTGCGGCTGGACATGCGCGGCCATGGCGGCAGCGATCCGGTCGCCGGCGACTACACCATGGCGATCCTGGCGCAGGACGTGATCAAGGCGCTCGACGCGCTGGGCATCGCCCGGACTCACTATATGGGTCTGTCGATCGGCGGCATGATCGGCCAGGCGCTGCTGCTCGATCACGGTGCGCGCCTGCAATCGGCGATCCTCTGCGACACCCTGCCCAGCACGCCGGCCGGCTCGGCCGCATCATGGGACGAGCGCAAGGCGGCGGTACGCGCCAACAATGGCCTGGCGACCCTGGCCGACAGCTCGATGGACCGCTGGTTCACGCCCTCGTTCAAGACGGCCAACCCGGCGCGCTACAAGCAGATCCATGCCACGATCGTGGGCACCACGGCGCAGGGCTTCCTCGGCTGCGCCTCGGCGATCCAGAACTTCAACTTCGAGGACCGCCTGCACACCATCAAGACGCCGACTCTGGTGATCTGCGGCGACGAGGATCCCGGCACGCCGCCGGATCGCAACCAGTTCATCGCCGCCAAGATCCCTGGCAGCCGCTATGTCGGCATCGCGAACTCACGCCACCTGCCCAACGTCGAGCGGCCCGAGCCCTTCAACAAGGCGATGATGTCGTTCCTCTGGGCGCAACGCTGATTTCGGTTTTCCTCCCTCTCCCCGCAAGCGGGGAGAGGGTCGGGGTGAGGGGCCGCCGCAAGTGGCGCACCACCGCCCTGCGCAACTTGAGCCTACCCCTTACCCCAACCCTTTCCCCGCAGGTGGGCAGAGGGCGTGAAGCCGGAGAGTTCCGATGGATTTCGCCTTCACCGACGATCAGCTCGCAATCCGCGACAGCGTCGAGAAATTGTGCGCGCGCTTCGATGACGCCTACTGGCTGAAGAAGGACAAGGAAGGCGGCTTTCCCAACGACTTCTATGCCGCGATGGCCGATTCCGGCTGGCTCGGCATCGCCATGCCCGAGGAATACGGCGGCGCGGGCCTGGGCATCACCGAGGCGGCGCTCTTGATGCAGACCGTGGCCGGCTCGGGCGCCGGCTTCAGCGGCGCCTCGGCGATCCACCTCAACATCTTCGGGCCCAACCCGATCGTGGTGTTCGGCACCAAGGAGCAGAAGCAGCGCATCCTGCCCGACATCATCAAGGGCAAGGTCAAGGGCTGCTTCGCCGTCACAGAGCCCAACGCCGGGCTCAACACCACGGCGCTCGAGACCAAGGCGGAGCGCGACGGCAATCAGTACGTTGTGCATGGCAAGAAGGTGTGGACCACCACGGCGCAGGTCGCCGACAAGATGCTGCTGATCGCCCGCACCACGCCGCGCGATCAATGCCGCAAGGCGACCGACGGCTTGTCGCTGTTCTACACCGACTTCGATCGCGGCAAGATCGAGGTGCGCGAGATCGAAAAGATGGGCCGCAAGGCGATCGACACCAACCAGGTGTTCATCGACGGCCTGAAGGTGCCGCTCGAGGATCGCATCGGCGAGGAAGGCAGGGGCTTCCACTATCTGCTGCACGGGCTGAACCCCGAGCGCGTGCTGATCGCCGCCGAAGCGATTGGGCTGGGCCGCCTGGCGCTGAAGAAGGCCACGCAATACGCCAAGGAGCGCGTCGTCTTCGGCCGGCCGATCGGCCAGAATCAGGCGATCCAGCACCCGCTGGCCAAGAACTGGATGGAGCTCGAGGCCGCCGACCTGCTGACCTTCAAAGCCGCCTCGCTCTACGACACTGGCAAGGAATGCGGCGCCGAGGCCAACGCGGCGAAGTATATGGCGGCCGAGGCGGCTTTCCATGCCTGCGAGCGCGCAGTGCTGACCCACGGCGGCTACGGCTATGCCAAGGAGTTCCATGTCGAGCGCTACATGCGCGAGATCATGATCGCGCGCATCGCGCCGGTCAGCGCCGAGCTGGTGCTGTGCTACATCGCCGAACGCGCGCTGGGGCTGCCGAAGTCATACTGACGCCTTCCTTCTCCCCGCGCAGGCGGGGAGAAGGAAGAACAAAGATCAGATGATATTGCGCTCGATGACCGGGCGGTTCGCGGCGATTCGATCGAAGCCGAACGGCGCGAGGTCGAGACTGACGTAGCGGCCGTGCGCGATCAGCTCGGCGACGGCGCGGCCGGTCGCCGGCGATTGCTGAATGCCGTGGCCGCTGAAGCCTGTCGCGAAGATCAGGTTGGCGATCGTCGGATGGGGTCCGACGATGCCATTGTGATCGAAGGTGTTGTACTCGTAGTAGCCGGCCCAGGCGCTCACCACCTTCACCGACTCGAAGGCCGGCACGCGCGCCGCAAGCGGCGGCCAGACCAGCTCGTCCCATTCGCTGTGGTCGACCTCGAGCGGCAGGCCGTCGACGTCGTTCTCTGGCTTCGGCGGCGCGCCCGCCAGCCAGTAGCGGCCCTCGGGGCGAAACCAGATGCCTGACGAATCGATGGTCAGCGGCGCGCCCTCGAAGCGCTCGCGGCAGTCGAAAACGAAGACGCAGCGTCGCCGCGCCTCGACCGGCAGCTTCACGCCAGCCATCGCCGCAACCGACGCCGACCATGGGCCGCCGGCGTTGACGACGACGCCCGCCGATACCGACTCGCCGGAACGTAGACGCAGGGTGCTCACGCGGCTCGCCGACACATCGATGCCGACCACCTCGTCATGCAGGTAGACCGCGCCCTGCGACCGCGCCTTGCGGCGGAAGGCCTGCATCAGCGCCGGGCCATCGAACCAGCCCTCGTTGGCGGTACCGAGTGAGGCCTGCACGACACCGTCGAGATTCATCCAGGGATAGCGCGCGACGACGGCGGCGGGGTCGAGCAGCGCCACGGCACAGTTCTCCGCGCGCTGGATGGCGTGGTTGTCACGCAGCACGCGCTCGCCGGCGGCCGTCGCCAGGAACAGGTAGCCCGGCTCGCGCAGGCCGAGCACGACGGGCGGCTCGCCTTCGACGCCGAGATACGCGTTGACGTCGCGCAGGAAGCCGATGCCGAAGCGCGACAGCGCGATGTTGAGCGGCGTGGAGAATTGCTGGCGGATCGAGGAGGCGCTGAGCGCCGAGGAGGCGCGGGCGTAGGTCGGATCGCGCTCGATCACCGCGACGCGCCCGGCCCAAGCGGGATCGCGCGTCAGCCAATAGGCGATCGAGCTGCCGACGGCGCCGCCGCCCACGATCGCCACGTCGTAGGTCGCGCTCATGACAGGACACGCGGCAGCCACAAGGCGATGTCGGGGAACACGGTGATCAGCATGGTGAACAGCACCATAATGATCAGGTAGGGCAAGGTGACGCGCGCGATGTAGCCCAGGCCGTCCTGCGTCAACCCCTGGATCACGAACAGGTTGAAGCCCACGGGCGGCGTGATCTGCGCCATCTCGACTACCAGCACCAGGAAGATGCCGAACCAGATCTCGTCGAAGCCGGCCGCCTTCACGATCGGCAGCACGATCGGCAGGGTCATGACGATCATGCTGAAGCCGTCGAGGAAGCATCCCAGCAAGATGTAGAAGGCCATCAGCGCGACGATCAGCATGAACGAGGACAGGCCGAGACTCTTCACGAAACCCGCGATGGCGGCGGGGATGCCGAGAAACGCCGCGGCGTTGCCGAGGATCGAGGCGCCCAGCACGATCATCGCGATCATGCTGCAGGTCAGCACCGAGCCGATCGCCACCTCGCGCAGCGCCCGCCAAGTGAGCCCGCCCTGGGCGCGAGCCACGAGCACGGCGCCCAGCACGCCGACCGCCGCAGCCTGCGAGGGCGTCGCCAGGCCGCCATACATCGAGCCCAGCACGCAGAGGATCAGGAAGATCGCCGGCGCGAGATCGCGCAGCGACGCGAAACGTTGCGACCACGGCATGTGCCGCATCGCGTGCTCGCCGGCCGGCACAAGCGATGGCTTGACCGTGGTGTGGATCATCACCCAGGCCATGAAGCACATCGCCAGCAGCACGCCCGGGATGAACCCGGCGGTGAACAGCTTCAGCACCGAGACATCGCCCAGCACGCCGTAGATGATCATGATGTTCGAGGGCGGAATCAGGAATCCCAAGGTGCCCGCGCCGGCGAGGCTGCCGACGGCGATGTCCTTGGAGTAGCCGCGCCGCGTCAGTTCCTCGAGCGAGATGCGGCCGACGACCTGGGTCGTCGCCGCCGAAGATCCCGAGATCGCCGCGAAGATCGAGCAGCCGACGACGTTGACGTGCACCAGGCGTCCGGGCAGCAACGCCGCCCACGGCGCGAGGCCGGCGAACAGCTTGCGCGAGAGCTGGGTGCGGAATAGCAATTCGCCCATGACGATGAACAGCGGCAGCGCCAGCAGCTCCTGCGTCGTCAGGATGTTCCAGGTGTATTGCGGCAGCAGGCGTTCGAGCGGGATGTCGCGAAAGACGAAGAGCAGGACGACGCCGGTCAGGCCCAGGGTCAGGCCGATCCAGATGCCGCCGGCAAGCGCGCTGAACAGCACCGCAAACATGGTCGAGACGGCGGAGAACATCGCCTATTCCGCCACGCTGGCGACGCGCAGCCGCGGATCCTCGAGCGGCAGGCCGCAAACCGCTTGCAGGAACCGCGCGACGAACTGCAACGCGAGCAGCGTGATACCGAAGGTGATCAAAGCCTGCGGTATCCACACCGGCGTGTCGCTGTTGATCGACGTGGCGCCGCGCACATAGGAGCCCCAGCTGAACATCACCATCGAGTAGGCGAGGAAGCCCGACATCAGCAGCCCGGCGAGCGCGGCGACGATCTCGAACAGGCGTCGCCGTCCCGGCGACAGCCGCGCCAGCAGCAAGGTGACTCGGATATGGCCGCCAGCGCGCAAGGTCATGGCCGCGCCGAAGGTGAAGCTCGCGGCCATCAGGTAGGAGCTGTATTCCCAGGCGTTGGGTACGCTCGCCGGCATGTCGGCCGGCAGCCAGGCGACGCCCTTGGCGCGCAGCCAGTAGACGCTGTTGGCGACGGCGCTGACCACCACCTCGGTGATCATCAGCATCGTCAGCAGAATCAGGCAACCGCCGGCGATCCAGCCATCGAGCCGGCCAAGCCGGTCGATGGCGTCGAGCACCGGACGCAGGATCGCGGGCGCGCCCTCGTTGAGGCTCGGCCCGCGAGCCTCGGCGCTATCGGTCACCGGCCGCAACTCCGCCGGATCAGGCGCGCTTGATCTCGGCGAGATATGCCTTGATCGGCTTCTCCGAGGCGCCGACGCGCTTCATGTAGGCGTCGAGCAGGCTCGCGGTGCGGCCGCGCAGATCGGTCATCATGGCGGCCGACGGCACGACCAATTGCATGCCGCCCTCGGTCAGCCGCTTGGCACTGTCGGTGTCGGCCTTCTGGCTGGTCGCCCAGAACTGCGGCTCCATCTTCGCCGCCAGCTCGACCACCGCCTTCTGGTGCGCCGTCGACAGCTTCTTCCAGGCGTCGTTGTTGACCGTGACGATCTGCGAGGACCACTGGTGGTTGGTCTGGTGGAAGAACTTCAGGAACTCCCAGAACTTGCCGTCGACGCCCGACACCGACGAGGTCGACACGCCGGCGACCGCGCCCGAGGCCAGCGCCGGGATGGTCTCGCCCCACGGGATCAGCGCCGGCGCCATGCCGATCGCCGCCGTCAGGTCCTGCGAATTCTTGTCCGGCACGCGGATCTTGATGCCCTTCAGCGCGTCGACCGTCTCGGCCTTGATCTTGAGGTGCAGGTACTGCGTCGGCCACGGCACCATGTAGAGGATCGTCTGGTTGTTGCGCGCGGCGACCTTCTCGTACTCGGGCCTGATGTGCTTGTGCAGCGCCTTGAGTTCGTCGGCGTTGCCGACCAGGAACGGCACGCCCTCGGTGCCCAGCAGCGGCTCGTCGCCGACCTGCTGCACGTTGAGGATGTCGGCCATCGGCACCAGCCCGTCGCGCACCGCGCGCAGATGCTCGGGCCCCTTGAAGCCAAGCTGGCCGCCGGCCTTCACCGTGATCTCAAGGGCGCCGCCGGTAACCTTCTTCACCTCCTCGGCGAAGAGCTTGCAATTCTGGGTGTGGAAGTTGCTGTCCGGCCACACCGTCGACAGATCCCACTTCACCGTCGACTGCGCGCGCGCCACCCACGGCATCGCCAAAGTCATGGTCGCCGCGCCAGCGCCGATCCGGAAAACCCGCCTGCGTGAAACGCTCATCGTCCACCCCCTGTTGTTGGTCATTCCGCCGCTTTCAGCGGCAGCCCGTAGACACGCTGGGCCGTCTCGCGCGAGACCAGCCCTTCCTCGACATCATGTGCAACCGCTTGCGGATCGCGCGACCTGGGATCGCCGATCCCGGCGCCGCCCGGCGTCATCACCACGAGCCGCTCGCCCGGCGCGATCTGCTGGAAGCCCTTGCCCTTGAGCTTCTGACCCGTCGTCAAGCCGACATAGCCCGCCGCGCCATCGACGCCGCCGTCGCGGCCGCGCGGCGGATAGTCGATGCGATCGTAGGCGGCCAGCAGGTCGAACGGCAGGTCGATGCCCGAGGATATCTCGATGATCTGGCCCATGCCGCCGCGCGTGCGGCCGGCGCCGCCGCTTTCGGGCCGCAGCTCCTTCTTCCAGAAGATCAGCGGCGTGATCGACTCGGCGATCTCCACCGGCGTACCGCGCACGCCGGAGGGATAGGCCGTCGCCGACAGGCCGTCGGCCGCCGGCCGCGCGCCGGTGCCGCCGTTGCTGGTGATGGCGACGGAGAACCCGTAATTGCCACCGTCGCCGTCCTTCACCCTGCCGCGCACGTTGATGTTCCACAGGCACGACGTACCCTCGGCCGGCACACGATCGGGAATCGCCTGGCGCATGCAGCCGAACACCATGTCCGGCAGCATCTGGCCGATGATATGGCGCGACAGCACAGGCGCGGGCTTCTGCGCGTTGAGGATCGTGCCTTTGGGCGCCGACACGGTAAGCGGCTCGAGCGAACCGGCGTTGTTGGGAATGCGCGCGCTGACGATGCAGCCCAGGCCGAAGACGGTGTAGGCCGTGGTGTAGGCGTGCGGCACGTTGATGCCGCCCCTGGCCTGCGGATCGGTGCCGGTGTAGTCGACGTGGATCCCGGTGTCGCTCACGGTGGTCGTCGCCACCAGCTTGATCGGCGCGTCGTAACCGTCGATCGTCATCTCGTTGCGCCAGCTGCCCTTGGGCAGCTTGGCGATCTCGGCCAGCACCGCGGCGCGGCTGTTGTCGATGACGAAGGTCGCGAGCTCGTCGAGATCGTCGAGCTTGAACTCCTCCATCATCTCGACGAGGCGGCGGCAGCCGACGTCATTGCAGCCGGCCAAGGAGTAGACGTCGCCTTCGGTGTCGACCGGCGTGCGCGTATTGGCGCGGATCATCGCCATCAGGGTCTCGTTCATCTTGCCTTGCTCGGCGAGCTTGAGCATGGGGATGTAGAGACCCTCCATGAACACGTCGGTGGCGTCGGGCCCGAAGCCGATGCCGCCGATATCCATGATGTGGCTGGTGCACGAGAACAGCGCCACCAGCCGGCCGTTCTTGAAGCACGGCGTGGTCAGCACGAAGTCGTTGGTGTGGCCGGTGCCCATCCACGGGTCGTTGGTGATGTAGATGTCGCCGGCCTTCATGGTCTCGACCGGGAAGTGGCGAATGAAATGCTTCACCGACTCGGCCATCGAGTTGACGTGGCCCGGCGTGCCGGTGACCGCCTGCGCCAGCATGCGGCCTTTCAGATCGAAGACCCCGGCCGACAAGTCGCCGGCCTCGCGCACGATCGAGCTGAAAGCCGTGCGCATCAGGGTCTGGGCCTGCTCTTCGACCACCGCGATCAGGCGGTTCCACATGATCTGCAGGTCGATTTGGCCAAGGCTGTTGGACGCCATAGTCTGGTGACTCTCCTGGACGTGGAGCGACGCAAACTCCGTGCCGCGGACCTTAGGGGTTTGCGGCGCGCGCCGCCAGTGCGGTCGTGCGAATGGCGGCAAGGAAGGCGCCGACCGCCAGGGCGGCGGCGACGCCGAAGACAACCATGACGGCTGAAATCATGTCGTCCTGGCTCGCCGCGCGGGTGAAGCCGGCGAGATTGGCGACCAGGCCGGTGACGGCGCCGCCCACGGCGTAACCCGCTGATTGCACCGTGGGCAGCAGGCCGGAAGCGCGGTCGCGCTCGCCGTCGCCGGCCGCCTCCATGACGGTCTGGTTCAGGAAGCCCCAGGTGACGCCGAAGCCCGCGCCGACCGCGACCTGGGCCACGACCAGCAGCGCCACCATTTCGTAGCGGAACGCCAGCAGGGTGCCGACGAACCCAAGCGCCAGCAGGACCGGGCCGGCGCACACTGCGAGGCGCCGGCGGCCTGCGCTCAAGATGTTGGCGATCGGGATGGCCGCGCCGCTCCACGACAGCGCCATGATCGCGCCGATGGCGCCGGCCAGCGTCGGCGTGAAGCCCCAGAGCTTCTGCAACAGCAGCACGAGGTAGACGGTGGAAGCCGACTGCGCCATCGGCATCAACAGCACGACCCACAGGCCATTGCCGACGATGGTGCGCAAAGAAAAGGCGTCGCGCGGCATCAGCCGCGTGCCGCCACGACGATCGAGCAGCACGGCCGAGGTCAGCAGGATCGCGGCCGCCACCAGCAATGCGGCCGAGACCTGGACATCGCGCGCGATGCTGGCCAGCGAGACCAGCATGATGCCGACGCCGATGATCGCGAGCCTGGTCATCGGCAACGAGAAGCGGCCGGGCTCCGGCGCGGCGCGCGGCACGACCCAAAGCACAAGGGCGATGAAGATCGCCGCCAGGGGCACGTTGACGAGAAAGGCGGCGCGCCAGGAGATGTATTGCGTGAGCGCGCCGGCGAGCAGCGGCCCGCCGAAACCGGCGATCGCCCAGACCACCGCTTCGACGCCGAACACCTTGGGCACGAGCTTGAGCGGATAGAGCTCGATGGTCAGCACCGAGACCAGGCCGGCAACGATGCCTTGACCCACGCCCTGCAGGGCGCGGCCGACCAGTACTTCGGGCATGGTCGAGGCGACGCTGGCGACGACCGAGCCGAGCATGAACACCATCGCGGCCGCCGCCAGCGCGAGCCGCGCGCTGAAGCGGCGCTTGAGCAGCGCCGAGGACGCGCCGCTCATGATGGCGAAGACCAGATAGACCGTGAGCGACCAGGAGATCAGCGCCAGGCCGTCGAGCTCCTGCACCGCGGTCGGCAGCGCCGTGGCCACCAGGAAGGTGTTGAAGGCGTATAGCGCCACGCCCAGGCACAACGTCGCCGTCGTCGCCAGATAGGTCGGACGAAATACCTCGCCCCAGCCACCGCGTTCTTCCGCCATGCCGCCGCGCCTATCGCATCAGGCTTCGACCTCACCCTGAGGAGCGTCACGAAGGGTGGGCAACCTGCTCGATTTCTGTGGCCCATGCTTCAAGACGGCCGCGAAGCGGCCTCCTCAGCATGCGGTCGTGGTAAACCTCGTCACGCCCGCCGCCGCTCCAGCGTGATGCCGCCGGCGTTGTCGAGCCAGGCGTCGAACAGCGCCGAGACGAAGGTCGAGGTCTCGTCCTCGGCGATGATCGCCGGGCCTGGCACGACGCCGCCGGGCTTCATATCGCCGCGCCAATACACCGGCACGTCGACGCGCTTCGACAGGCGCGCGTCGTAGAAGGCGCGGCTGCCGATCGGCTTGGGTCCCGCGCCGCGTGACGGGTCGGCGACGGCATCAGGCCGCGTCGCCTCGGTCGAGACCGTCACCGACCAGCTCAGTACCTCGATGACGGCGTTGGGGATGAAGCGCTCGAAGAGCTGCGCGTATTCCTTCTCGTAGGCGCTGCGCATCGTGGCGGCGTCGGCACCGGTCAACGGCCGCGCCGGCAGCGGCACGACGATCTCGTGGCCCTGGCCGAGATAGCGCATGTAGGCGACGCGGGTCTCGAACACCGGCCGGCCGGCGGCGCCGGGCGCCACCAGCGCCTGCGCCTCCGCGCTCATCGCCTCGATCACGGCGTTGGCCGCGGCGGCGTCGAAGCGGTCGAGCCGCATGTAGCGGCTGCGCACCAGTTCGTAGGCCACCGGCGCGCGCAGGAAGCCCACCGCCGAGCCGACGCCGGCATTGGCCGGCACGACGATGCGGGCGATGCCGAGCTTCTCGGCCAGGCGCGAGGCGTGCAGCGGTGCCGCGCCACCGAAGGCGATCAAGGTGTGCTCGCCGATCACCGCGCCGCGCTCGACGGCATGCACGCGCGCGGCGTTGGCCATGTTCTCGTCGACGATCTCGCCCACGCCGTACGCGGCCGTCTCGCTGCCCAGCGACAGAGGCTGACCGACCGCGCGATCGACGGCGCCGCGCGCCGCCTCGACGTCGAGCGCGATGGTGCCGCCGGCGAAGCGCGCCGGATCGATCTTGCCCAGCACGACGTCGGAATCGGTCACCGTTGGCAGCATGCCGCCGCGGCCATAGCTCGCCGGGCCGGGCTCGGAGCCGGCGCTGTCGGGTCCGACGGTGATGCGGCGCAGCTCGTCGACGCGCGCGATCGAGCCGCCGCCGGCGCCGATCTCGACCATCTCGATCACCGGCACGCGCACCGGCAGGCCGCTGCCCTTGAGGAACCGCGCGGCGCGATCGACCTCGAAGGCGCGCGACTTGAACGGCGTGTACTCCTGGATCAGGCAGATCTTCGCCGTCGTGCCGCCCATGTCGAAGGACAGCACCTTGCGCTCGCCGCGCTCGGCGGCGACGTTGGCGGCGAGGATCGCGCCGCCGGCGGGTCCGGACTCGACAAGACGGATGGGAAAGCGCCGCGCCGTCTCCAGCGCCGTGAGACCGCCGCCCGAGGTCATCAGGTAGACCATGCCCTTGAAGCCTTCGGCGGCGAAGCCGTCGCGCAGCCGCGCCAGGTAGCCCGCCATCAGCGGCTGGATGTAGGCGTTGGCGATGGTCGTCGAGGTGCGGTCGTACTCGCGCACCTCCGGACAGACTTCGCAGCTCAGGGTCAGCGACAGCGACGGCAGCATCTCGCGCAGAATCTCGCCCGTCCGCCGCTCGTGCGCCTCGTTGGCGTAGGAATGCAGATAGGTGATCGCGACCGACTCGACGCCGGCTTCGGTGAGCTTCGGCACCAGCGCGCGCACGGCGGACTCGTCGAGCCCCAGGCGCACGGCGCCGTGCACGTCGACGCGCTCGGGCACGGTGAAGCGCAGCGCGCGCGGCACCAGCTGGCGCGGCTTCTCGATGAATACGTCGTACTGGTCGTAGCGGCTCTCGTAGGCGATCTCGATCGTGTCGCGAAAGCCATCGGTGGCGATCAGCGCCGTCTTGGCCCCCTTGCGCTCGATGATGGCGTTGGTCGCCAACGTCGTGCCGTGGACGAAGACGTCGATGTCGGCGAAGCCGACTCCGGCGTCGGCGAGGATAGCGCGCGTGCCGTCGAGCACGCCTTGCTCCGGCGCGCGCGGCGTCGTCAGCACCTTGCGCGTCAAGCGCCTGCCGTCCCGCCCCGCCTCGCCGATTTCCAGCACTATGTCGGTAAACGTGCCGCCGATATCGACGGCCAGACGCGTGGATGACGCCACCCCGGACCCCTTTTTTCATCACGACTTCGTGTCAGCGCGGCGACACTAGTGGCCCAGGCGAGGCGCGGCAACCCGCCGCGCACGCTCCCGTCATCGTGAGGGAGATTGAGTGGCCGGCGACGCCATGTGCGCGGAGAGTGGAGGCCACGACAAACCCAGGGGTGACCGCCATGGTCCGTGTCCTGCTCATCGCCATCGTCTCGCTCGCCGCGCTCGGTGCCTGCTCGCAAACCACCGACACCGGGTCGACCAATCGGCACGCCGGCAGCGGCCCGCCCTTCTCCTCGCGCATCCTGCCGTAGGGCGGCCGAGACGCGCCGTTACACATTGCCGTCGATCGACCCTGATTTGGTCCCGCGAAGGACTTGATCCGCCGCCACCTTCGGAGCGTCGGACGCGCTTGGCGCGCGCCGCCACGTCGAAGGAGGACGCCATGTTCCGTGCTGTTGTGATCGCCGCTGGCGCCGCGACCGTGCTCGGCGCGTGCACTGTCATCAACGAGCCCTATGACGGTCGCGGCACCTACTACAACCCGCCGGGCTGGGTCGACCGCGACCGCGATGGCCGTGACGACCGCGTCGAACGGCGCGAGCGCTATCAGGGTGGCTACTATGACCGCTGGGGCAACTGGCACCGCTATCGCTAGGGCTCGCCGAAGCCGGGACGGGCGCCGCCGACGCGGCGCCCTTCTCCTTTCTCAGGTCAGCGCATCCTCGTAAGCGCGCAGTGACGGCACCGCCGAGCACAGGATGGTCGCGAGCTGGATACTGAACCCCGCCGTGGCGGCCCAGATCGCGGCTTCGACGCCATAGGCACTGCCGATCAGGCCACCGGCCAGCGCGCCAATGAAGCGCGAGCCGTACTGGATGAGGAACTGGATCGCGATCACCTGGCCCAGGATCCACGGCGGTGTCACGGTCTGGCGCAGCGTCGTCTGGCCGACCGTCCAGTACATCGGGCCCAGCCCGAGCAGGAACATCGCCACCGCCGCCTGGACGACGCCGCCGCCGACCAGCGGCGACACCATCAGCACACCTGCCACCGAGATCGCCGGACCGCTGGCGATAAACAGGCCCGCGGGCATGCGGCGGCCGACATGGCCCGCCGTCAGCGCCGCGACGATCATGCCGGCGCCGTTGGCGGCCAGCATGACGCCGATCGCCGCCGCCGACAGGCCGAGCGTGCGGCCGGCGTAGAGCACCAGCACCGTCACCAGGATCGACCAGCTGATCGCCCAGCCCATCGCCGTGATCGCGATCGGCCTGAGGTGACGATCGCGGGCGACGAAGGACAGGCCCGCGCCCAGCTCGCGCCAGCGCGGCAGCCGCTTGCCGCCGGCCGCGACGGCGACGCGCGCCTGGCGCACCAGCTTCGCCGCCGCCGCCGACAGCACGCCCGAGATCAGCAGTGCCGCCACGGGCGTGACGATCGACAGCAACAAGCCGGCCAACGCCGGGCCAGCCGCTGTGGCGCCGGCGCGCGCCAGCTCCATGCGCGCGTTGGCGGCGGCCAGGGCCTCGCGCGGAACCAGGGACGGGACATGCGCTTGCGCGCCCACGCTGAAGACGCAGGTGGTGGCGGCGAGCGCGAAACCCAGCGCGCCGAGCAATGGCAGGCTCAACCAGCCCGCCCAGGCGAAGCCGGCGCCCAGCGCCAGCAACGCGGCGCGCGCCGCCTCCGACGCCGCCATCACCTTGGCGCGGTCGAGACGATCGACCAGCACGCCCACCGGCAGCGCCAGCAGCAGCCAGGGCAGGGTCTGCAGCATGTTCAGCGCACCCATGTCGGCGGCGTCGGCGCCGAGCAGCAGCACGGCGACCAGCGGGATCGCCGCGAAGGCGATCTGGTCGGCGCCATGCGCCAGGGCGGCCGAGATCCATAGCGGCGCGAATGGCGCGGCTGGACGGGAAGTGGAGGCAACGCTTGTGTCGCTCATGGCCACGACATAAGGCCGTCGCCCGCATCGCGGCCATCCGCGATCCGGCGGTGAACTGCTTAACGGTGACGCCTTGCGTAGCGTGCCAGGAGCACCATGGCGATCAGGCAGCCCACCGCCATCGCCAGCCCGGCCCAGGTCATCATATCAGGCCCCTGGCGCTGCAGCAGCGCCGCGAAGACGACCGGCGAGGCGGCGAAGATCAGGTTCTGCGGTGTCGTCAGCCGGCCGGTCCAGGTGCCGTATTCGCCGCGCCCGAACAGCGCCAGCGGGATGGTGGCGCGCGCCAGGGTCATCAGGCCGTTGCTGACGCCGTAGCACGCCACGAACATCGCCGCCGCCCAGACCGAGCCGCCGCCGATCAGCATGGCGACGAAGCCCAGCGGCATCACCGCCGCTGACACGAGCGCGGTGATCGTCGCCGGATAGCGGCCGCCAAACATGAACTCGACGATGCGCGCCGCCGCCTGGATGGGCGCGGCGAGCGTGGCGATGAACACCGCGGTCGTCGGCGACAGGCCGCTGGCCTTCAGCAGCTCGATGATGTTGAGCGCCACGCCCCAGGAGATCATGCCGGCGAAGGCGAGCACCGTGGCCAGCAGCCAGAAGGCGCCGCGTCGGGCGCGCGGCGGCAGTCCCTCTTCCATCGCCGTGCCGTCGGCCGACAGGCGCACGGGAATCCGGCGACGAAGCACCGCGAGGTGGATCGGCACGCAGATCAGGAGGTGCATGGCCGCGAACAGCAGCGTGGTATGGCGCCAGCCGATCATCGGCTCGAGCCAGCTGGCCAGCGGCCAGAAGAAGAACGACGGCAAGCCGGTGAAGAACAGCAGCACGGACACCGCGCGGCGTGCGCTCGGTCCGGCGACCTGCACCAGCGAGGCCTGCGTACCGGCGCCCAGGGTCATCGGCGTGGCCAGCCCGATCAGCGCCCAGCCGATGAAGTAGAGGATCGGCCCGTGCGCCAGCGCGATCAGGACCAGCGCCACGGCCAGCAGCACGGAGCCGGCGACCATGATGGCGCGCCCGCCCATGCGGTCGATGCGCCGGCCGACGCGCGGCGCCACCAGGGCGCTGGCCAGGAGCTGCATCGAGATGCCGCCGAACAGCACCTCCATCGAAACGCCGATCGACGGCGCCATCACCGAGCCGAGTACCGCCGGCAGGTGGAACGTCGTGCCCCAACCGATGATCTGCGTCACCGCCAGCCCGGCGACGGCGCGGCGCGACACGCCGTCGAGACGCCGCGGATCCGATCCCTCGTTCATTGCCGCGCAGCCTAGAGCAATGTCCGGGCGAGTTGAATCACCTCCGTCATCGCGAGCGCGGCGAGGGATCTCTTCGGAAGCGCCGGCGCGCCTGGGAAGACACCCTTGGACCCCTCGGCGGGCTCGGGATGACAGCAAGCGCAGAGCTGGTGTCGGGCTTGCGTTATCGCGTTGTACGACGAGAGGAAGTCGAGCTTCCCCCTCGCCGCTACCGCAGCAGCGCCCAGGTCAGCTCGTGCTTGTTGTGGTGCAGGTGGAACAGCCGGCTCCCTGCAATCGCGGCGAAGGCGGCGGCGGTGTCGTGGTCGGTCTCGCCCTGGAACTTGATGGTGCAGACGAAGTTGCGCACGCGACCCTGCTCCATCCAGCGCCGCACCAGCGCCAGGAGCCGCGCCGGATAGCAGATGATGTCGCTGAACAGCCAGTCGACCGGACCGACGCTCGCCGGGTCGAGCGCGAACGCACTCTCGCCGCGCCAATCGACGCCCGGCATCGCCGCGACCTTGGGATCGAGCGGCGCCTTGTCGATCGCCAGCACCGCCGCGCCCAGCGACGCCAGAACCCAGGTCCAACCGCCCGGCGTGGCGCCGAGATCGAGGCAGCGCGCGCCGGGTCCCGGTCGCACGCCCAGCCGCGTCAACGCTTCCCAGAGCTTCAGATAGGCGCGGCTCGGCGGACCCTCGCGGTCCTCGACGAAGGCGACTTCACCGTTGGGAAACGGCGACGCGCAGCGCGCCGCGCACAGCAGGCGATCCGGCGCCAGCAACGTCCACGATCCCAGCGGCGCGGTCGGCGCCTCGGCGGGAAACACCAAGGGCTTGGCGGAGACGTGGGGCAGCCGCTCCTGGATCAGCGCCGCGCGCCGCACGTGGACAGGCGCGTACATCGCCCAGTTGCGCTGGATGGCACGCAGCTTCGACGCGGCGTCACCGATGGAGGCGATGGCGATCTCCTCGGCGTCGAGCCAGCTGTTCGCGGCCCAGGCCGGCATCGCCGCGGCGTCCTCGCACACGAACAGCCGGCCATGCTCGGCGCGCACCGCGACACCAAGACGGCGCAGCTCCTCGCGAAGCTGCGCCTCGAAGCCTTCGGCGGCGAGATGGGCGCTCGTCATCGCCGCCGGTGTGGCGGCGATGACGAGATTCGTCCAGTGCGTTCTTTGTTCTTCTCCCCGCCTTCGCGGGGAGAAGGATTCTGCTCTTACGCGGCCCGGGCCACCGCGCGTGCCCGGTCGAACAGCGCGCGGTTGTGCGGGCTGCTCGGCTTGACCTCGCGGCGTTCCGCCGTGAGCGCACGGGCCAGCGCGGTGTCGCCGCCGCGCTGCGCCGCCTCGATCATCGTCAGGTCGAGCAGGTCGCGCTGGGCGTGGCTACCGCCGAAACGGCTGGCGACGCCGATCACCGGCCGCAGCAGGCAGACGACGCGCTTGTGGTCGCCGTCGCCGAAGGCCTTGAGCGCCAGCGACAGCGGCCGGCCGACGTCGCGCGTGAACATCGCGTTGTCGTCGTCGCGCGCCATCGCCCTCTCCTGCGCCTCCAGCACCTCGACCATCTGCGCCGTGCGGCCGGTGGCGACGAAGGCCATCATGGCGTGCGCGTCGTTGAAGGCGTAGTTGCCGGCCGAGGCGAAGGCCGCCCACTGGTCCGCCAGCGGCCGCCAACGATCGCCGACATCGACGCCGCGCAGCATCAGCCGCCACAGCATCGCCGAATGGTCGATCAGCTCGAGCGCCACCGCCGAGCGGCCGCCATTGATCGGCCCGTCGTAGAGCTTCAGCACCTCGTCGATCTCGCCGAGATCGAGGTGATAGAGCGCCAGATGCCACCAATTGTGCACGGCGAAGAAGCTGTCGCGCGTCCAGTCGTCGGGCGCGGCGCGCATCCAGGCGATACCGTCGGCCTGGCGGCCCTGCATCTCCAGGACATGCGCCACCGCGTGCTGCGCCCAGGAATCGCGCGCGTCGAGCTCGACGGCGCGCCTGCCCTGGCGCTCGGCCCGGGCGTAGTCGCCGCACTCCTCCAGCCCGAAGGCGTGCATGCCGAGCAGCGCGTGGTAGCCCGGCATGCCGGGGCTCCACTCCGGCAGAGCGCGCGCGATGCGGTCGCGCAGCAAGCGCGCGTTGCCGGTGAAGAAGTCGACCTGGTGGCCGACCTGCAGCGCCAGCGCGTCGTGCGGATTGTCGATGGCGACCTGGGCCAGGGTGCGCGACGCGTCCCACCAGCGATTCTCGATCACCTGGCCGATTGCCGCGACATGGCCCTGCTCGCGCGCCGTGGCCGCCGCCGCCTTGGCCGCGGCGTGGGCGGCGCGCGCCGGCTCGAAGCCGCCCGGCTCGGTGCCGAGCAGAAACAGCCAGGCCTTCAGCGCATGCGCCATGGCGAAGCCGGGACTGTCGGCGATCGCGGCGTCCGCCTTGGCCAGCGGGTCGTTGCGGTAGACGCGCAGCAAGTCCAGCGCCGCCTCGTAGTGCTCGCGCGCCGCGGCCGAGGCGCCGGTCAACGCATTTCCGTGGGTATCTCTGATCAACATAGTCATCTCCAGACGGTTGCGCGGCGACGACATGCCCGGGAGCAGATCGTCACCACTTCGATGACGAACGACCTACCTCAATCCACCACGCGCCTCTGTTCCCGAGGGCACTAAAATTGTCCCTCTCCTCCGGATGACAGGAAGTGCACGCTATCTCCACCGTAACGGCAAGCAAAAGGCCTGTGCCATCGGCATCGGAGGCCTCCATTCGACGCTCGTAGAAGCGGAATACGGGGTGTTTTCCGAAGTGGGCGTATTCTGCTCGGCATGAGCGACCAAAACACACCCCTCCCGCCTCTTTCACCCCGTCACGAGCGCTTCGTCCTGGAGTACCTGCGCGACGGCAACGCCACACAGGCCTATATCCGCGCCGGCTACTCCCGACGCGGCGCCCAGCCCAGCGCGTCGCGGTTGCTGCGCCAACCGCATATCGAGGCCGCCATCTCAGCCGGCCAACAGCGCATCGCCGCCGCGCTGGAGATCTCCGTCGAGCGCCTCGGGCGCGAATACGCCAAGATCGCCTTCGCCAATATCGACGACTTCGTGCGCGTCGAGGCCGATGGCCGCCTGCGCGTCGATCTGGACAAAGCCAGCCAGGCGCAGCGCGCCGGCATCGTCGAGCTGAAGATCGCCAACCATAGCAAACCAGAGCAAACCGTGACCCTGAAGCTGGGCAAGCTGAAGGCGCTGGAGATGCTGACGCACCGCGTCGGGCTGTTCGCCCGGAAACCCGAGCCGGTGCCGACGGCGCGGGATGACGACACCTACAAGGAGGCCTTCGAGAAGATGGAGGAGGACTGGGAGGACACGATACAGCTGCTGGGCGAGACCGCGGCGGAACTCGACAAGACGCGGGCGGCGCTGGCAGCGGCCGAGGCCAGGCTCGCGGCCGCCGTCCCTGTCGCGCCGCCCGGTCGACCCCAACCTCATGCCGAGGCGGCCGCCGCGCCGCCTCCTCGGGGCGAGGGCGAGGTCGCGGGCGAATGCCCCGCCACCGCGCCCGAGGAACCGCCGCCGATCGTGCTGAAGGGCATGGGGCCGCCCGATCCACCGAAGCAGGTGGCGCAGCCACCGTCGCAGTCGCCACCGCAGCCACTCGTCGCGGGCGCCGGAAACGGGAGGATCTTCTGGAACACCGAGCGCAAGCCGCCATCAGGCCCGACCTGGCACGACATCATCCGCAACTCCAAGTTCCCGGGATGGTGAGGCCGTCGCCGACGCCCTTGCCCTGCGGCGGAAGGTCCGGCCACGTCAACGCCACCCCGCGAAGATTCCGTTGCGCGTCCACCGGGCCGCTTTGCTAACGTCGCGTCACAACGAGGAGCTCACCATGGCCAAGTTCGGAATCGGTCAAGCCGTGCGTCGCGTCGAGGATCCGCGTCTGTTGACCGGCGGCGGACGCTACACCGACGACACCAAGGCGGGCGTCGGCGTGGCGCGCGGCTACGTGCTGCGCAGCCCGCACGCGCACGCCAAGATCCGCAGCATCGACACCGCGGCGGCGAAAAAGGCGCCGGGCGTGCTGAGCGTGCTGACCTATGCCGACGTCAAGGCGGCGGGCTACGGCGACCTGCCCTGCCTGGTGCCGATCACCAATCGCGACGGCAGCGAGCGCGCCGACACGTCGCGGCCGATGCTGGCCAATGGCGTCGTGCGCCATGTCGGCGATCCGGTGGCCTTCGTCGTCGCCGAGACGCTCGAGCAGGCGCGCGACGGCGCCGAGCTGATCGAGATCGACTACGAGCCGCTGCCGCATACCGTCGACACCTACGGCGCGACGCAGAAAGGCGCGCCGCTGGTCTGGCCGCACATCAAGGACAACCTGATCTTCGACTGGGAGATGGGCGATCGCGCCGCGACCGACAAGGCGTTCGCCGGGGCCAAGCGCGTGGTCAAGCTCCAGCTGGTCAACCAGCGCCTGATCGTGAACTCGATGGAGCCGCGCGGCGCGATCTGCGAGCACGATCCGGCGCGGGATCGTTCGACCCTGTGGGTGTCGTCGCAGGGCGTCAGCGTCATTCGCCCGGTGCTGGCCGACATGGTGCTGAAGATCCCGCAGGAGAAGCTGCGGGTGCGCACCGGCGATGTCGGCGGCGGCTTCGGCATGAAGATCTTCATGCACCCCGAATACCCGCTGGTGGTCTGGGCCTCGCGCCTGCTCAAGCGCACGGTGAAGTGGATTCCCGATCGCCAGGAGGCGTTCCAGTCCGACGTGCAGGGCCGCGACCACGTGTCGTTCGCCGAGATGGCGCTCGACAGCGAACATCGCTTCCTCGGCCTGCGCGTCACCACCTACGCCGCGCTGGGCGCCTATCTTTCGCACTTCTCGGCCTTCATCCCGACCATGGCGGGCTCGAGCATGCTGGCCGGCCTGTACCAGACGCCGGCGATCTACGTGAACGTCAAGGGCGTGGCGACCAACACCGTGCCGACCGACGCGTATCGCGGCGCCGGGCGGCCCGAGGCGGCCTATCTGCTGGAGCGTTTCGTCGATCACATCGCGCGCGAGGTCGGGCTGTCGCCCGACGAGATCCGCGCGCGCAACCTGATCCGGCCCAACCAGATTCCGTTCAACACGGCGCTGGGCGACGTTTACGACTCCGGCGACTTCGAGACTGTCATGCGCAAGGCGATGCAGCGCGCCTCGTGGGCCGGCTTCGAGGCACGCCGCGCCGACGCGAAGAAGCGCGGCAAGCTGCGCGGCATCGGCATGGCGACCTATGTCGAGAAATGCAGCGCCGCGCCGCAGGAGACGGCGATCGCCAAGTTCAACGCCGACGACACGATCACGCTCTATCTCGGCGTGCAGACCAACGGCCAGGGCCACGAGACGGCGTTCACCCAGATCATGTCGGACCGGCTGGGCATCGACGCCGAGCGCATCCGTATCGTGCAGGGCGACAGCGATGTGACGCCCGAGGGCATGACCGGCGGCTCGCGCTCGATCCCGGTGGCCGGCGCGGCGGTGTTCGGCGTGTCCGAGTCGATCATCGCCAAGGGCAAGCCGGTGGCGGCCTCGATGCTCGAAGCGTCGGCCCAGGACGTCGAATACCGGGACGGCGATTTCCGCATCGTCGGCACCGACCGCCGGGTCTCGCTGTTCGATGTGGCGCGCGGCGCCAAGGATCCCAAGCACGGCGGCAAGTCGCTCGACGACGAGTTCACGCGCGTACCCGACGCGGCGACCTTCCCCAATGGCTGCCATGTCTGCGAGATCGAGATCGATCCCGATACAGGCACGCCAACCATCGTGAACTACACCATCGTCGACGATTTCGGCGGCGTGATGAACCCGCTGCTGCTGCAGGGCCAGGTGCATGGCGGCGTCGGCCAGGGCGTCGGCCAGGCGCTGACCGAGCGCACGGTCTACGACGCGGATAGCGGACAATTGCTGTCGGGCTCGTTCATGGACTACGCCCTGCCGCGCGCCGACATCGTGCCGCACGTGCATTTCGACACGCACCATTCGCGCTGCACGACCAATCCGCTGGGGCTGAAGGGCGCCGGCGAGGCAGGCGCCATCGGCTCGCCGCCGGCGGTGATCAACGCCATCGTCGACGCGCTCAAGCCGGCCACCGGCCTGAAGCACATCGACATGCCGGCAACACCGCGCGCGATCTGGGAAACCCTGCACGGCTCCGCGACGAAGATCGCGGCGGAGTAACCGGGCGCGCCGGCGCTCCTGTCGAGCGCCTCAGCGTCCCTGCAGCGCGCGGCCGTCCATGTCGTCCGCCGACATGCCGAGATGCGTCAGCGCCGTCGGCGCGATGTCGATGATGCAGGTGGGATCGGCGCAGACGGTGCCGGGCGCGAAGCCCGAGCCTTCGATGGTCAGGAACGGCGCCTGCTCGAAGCGGCCGGTGCCGCCGTGCTGGCCCAGGCCGAGCTTCTCGGCGGCGCCGGCCTTGGCGACGATCAGGCTGCCGCCGGGACAGCCATGAGCATTGGCGGCGTCGGTCTTGGCCATGCTGAAGGCCATGTGCAGATGGCCCTCCGGCTCCATGCCGATGGCGGCGAGGCCGTCGCCGACGAAGACGCCGTCGACCCAGTCCTGCGCGCGCACGAAGGCTTCGATGTGGGCGCGTCGATGCGCGGCGCGCGGCGCGACATAGATGAGACCCGACGTGCCCTGCGAGGCCACCGCGACATCGGTCGAGTCGAGCGAGTCCTTCAGCCCCGCCTCGACCAGCAGGCGGTCGACCTCGATCGCGCCGGTGACGGTCTCCTGCCCGTGGTCGGAGCCGACCATCAGCAGGATGTCCTCGCCCGCCCGGCGCAGCGCGTCGACCGTGCCCCGCACCTGCGCGACGCACGAATCGGCCGAGGCGATCGACCGCAGATGCTCGGGGCCACCGAGCTCGGCGGCGTGCATGGTGGCGTCGGGATCGCTCAGCCACAGAACAGCGAGCGGCGGGCGCCGCTCGCGCAGCACTTCGCCGCAGAAGCGCTCGGCCATGGCCCGATCGCCCGAGGCGTCCTTGGCGATATCGAGCGGCGCGATCGGCGTCACGCCGGGCCCGAAGGAGCCGGCGCGGTGATAGACGTGGCCGTGCCCGTCGGGGTCCTGGAAATAGGCCGCGCCCGGCGAGACGTTGGAGAACACGATGACGCCGCCGGCGTCGCGCAAGCGCTCGGCGAGCGTCGGCGTCTTGAGCGTGCGGCCCAGCGCCCGGCGCATGGCGTCGCGGAACTGTGGCGGGCCGACATCGTGCACGACGACGCCGTCGCCCTCCGGCAATCCCATCGTGTTGCCGTGCAGCCCATGCCGCGCGGGATGGCAGCCGGTGGCGATCGACGCCGAAGAGGTCCGCGTCACCGAGGGGAAGACGCCACGGTGATTGTCGAAGCGCCGGCCGGTGCGAGCGAGATCGACGATCGCCGGGCACAGTTCGGGCCGCACGAAATCGCGACGATGCCCGTCGCAGATCACCAGCACCACGCGTCGATCGGCCATGCTTCACCCCTCGCTCGCGACGCATGATACCTCAGACCAATCGATCACTGTCATCCCGCGCTGCGCTCGGGATGACAGATTTGCTTCACTGACCGATCTGCTACCGTGGCTCGCCATGCCCCATATCACCCTGCGCGACGGCGCGACCCTGTACTTCGAAACCCACGGCGCCGGCCCGCCCTTGATGCTGGTCACCGGCCTGGGCGGCGTCGCCACCTTCTGGGAGCCGCATGTGCCGGCTTTCGCGCGGCACTTCACGGTGGTCCTGCACGACCATCGCGGCTGCGGCCGCTCGGCGTTGTCGCGCATCGACTACTCGGTCGAGCAGATGGCCGACGACGCGCTGCAGCTGATGGACGCGCTGGGCGTCAAGCGCGCGCACTGGGTCGGCCACTCTACCGGCGGCGCGATGGGCCAGGCGATCGCCATCGACCATCCGGCGCGGATCGACCGGCTGGTGCTGTGCGGCACCTGGGCCAAGACCGACGCCTTCTTCCGCCGCGGCTTCGAGCTGCGGGCCATGGTGCTGCGCGCCTTCGGACCGGAGGGCTACAGCAAGGCCAGCGGGCTGGCGCTGCACGCGCCGTCCTGGATTCGCGACCATGACGACGTGCTGGCGGCCAACGAAGCGCGCGCGCACGAGACGATCCCGGTGCCGGATATCCTGCTGTCGCGCATCGCCGCCATCGTCGCGCACGACCGGCGCGAGCAGATGCACCGCATCACCGCGCCGACCCTGGCGATCGGCGCGCGCGACGACCAGGTGACGCCGGCCTATTTCACCGAGGAGATCGGCCGGCTGGTGCCGGATTGCCGCACGGTGATCCTGCCCCATGGCGGACACTTCTTCCCCAATGTCGTGCCCGACACCTATCAGCGGATCCTGCTGGATTTCCTTTTCGGCAAGGCAGCTTCCGCGACTTGAGGGGTGCGGCGCGCCGACGGTCGTGACACGGTGCCGAGCAATTCGAGGGAGAGGATCGATATGGCCACCAACATGAAGCGCATCCTGATGCCGATGGGCATGCACCCGGCCGGCATGGCGCTGGTCGACGCGCGCGACGACGTCGAGGCGGTCGTCCTCAACAACTTCACCACGGCGCAGTTCCACGAGGCGCTGAAGGAGGCGCATGGCGTGACCTTGGGGCTCACGCCGCTGGGCGAGCCGGAGCTTCAGGTCGCGGGAAAGCTGATGTGCGCCGCCCGCATCGGCGTGGGCTACGACACCGTCGACGTGCCGGCGCTGACCAGGCGCGGCCTGCCGCTGATGATCGCCGGTGTCGCCAACTCGGTGACGGTCGCCGAGCACGCGATGTTCCTGATGATGGCGGTGGCCAAGCGCGCGCTCGACTACGACCGCATGGTCAAGGAGAACCGCTGGCAGGACCGGCGCCACGACATGCCGGTCGATCTCTGGCAGAAGACCCTGCTGATCATCGGCTTCGGCCGCATCGGCACGCGCACCGCCAAGCGCGCGCTGGGCATGGAGATGTCCGTGCTGGTCTATGACCCCTACGTGAAGGCCGAGGCCATCCGCGCCGCCGGCTGCGAGCCGGTGAGCGATCTGAAGGCCGGCCTGGCGCGCGCCGATTTTGTCACCGTGCACTGCCCGAAGAACAAGGAGACGATCAACCTGATCGGCGCCACCGAGCTGGCGGCGATGAAGAAGACGGCCTACATCGTCAACACCGCACGCGGCGGCATCATCAACGAGGACGCGCTCTACGACGCGCTCAAGGGCGGCGTGATCAAGGCCGCCGGCCTCGACGTGCTCGACAAGGAGCCGCCGACCGAAGTGCACAAGCTCTGCTCGCTGCCCAACATCATCATGGCGCCGCACATGGCCGGCGTGACGGTGGAGTCGTCGGCGCGCATGGCCCAGGCGACGGTGCAGAACGTGCTCGACGTCTTCGACGGCAAGCCCGATCCGAACAACGTCGTGAACAAGGAAGTGCTGAAGCGGTAGTCATTTTCCCTCTCCCCGCAAGCGGGGAGAGGCAGTCAATCGAACGCGCTCTTCACGTAGTTCGTCACGCTCCAGCCACCGTCGACCGCCAGCACGTGGCCGTTCACAAACGCGGCCTCGTCGGACAGCAGGAAGGCGATGGCGTTGGCGATATCCTCGGGCTGGCCCCAGCGCGGGAAGGGCGTGGTGTCGAGCATCAGCTTGCGATAGCGCGGATCGCCGTGCAGGCGCTCGCGCGTCATCGCCGTCTCGATCAGGCCCGGCGCCACGGCGTTAACGCGGATGCCCTTGGGGCCGTAGTCGGCAGCCATCTGATGCGTGAGCCCGACAACGGCGGCCTTGGCTGTCGAGTAGGCCGCCGAGCCGGGATAGCCGATCAACCCGAACACCGACGCCAGATGCACGATGGCGCCGCGTCCGGGCTTCATCACGCCCAGCGCCTGGCGCGAAAATCGGAAGACGCTGCGCAGATTGGTTTGCATGAAGCGGTCCCAATCGGCGTCCTCGGTGTCAGCGACACTGGTCGAGCGGCCGATGCCGGCGTTGTTCACCAGCCAGTCGAGCCCGCCGAAGCCATCGACCGCGGCGCGTACGGCGTCGGCCGGCGCGGCCTCGTCGGTGACGTCCTGCACCAGGGTGCGCAGACGGTCGGCGGCGGCGGCCATACTCGCGGTCTCAGCGAGGCCCTTGGCGTCGCGATCCGTGGCGACGACCCGCGCCCCGCCGGCCAGCAGCTTGCGCGCCGTGGCGCGGCCGATGCCCGATCCCGCGCCGGTGACCAGCGCCACACGATCCTGCGCCATTGTTCCATCCTCCCCTGCGCGCCGCCGTGACCCTGCCATGCTACGATCCCCGGCGAAACACATCAGGGGAGAACGACCATGGCCGAGCTGCGCAACTCCGCGCGCGAGCGCATGAACAAGGGCGAGCCGGCGCTGGGCTGCGGCATCCGCCAGGCGCGCACCGTCGACATCGCGCCGGCGATGAAGACCGCCGGCTTCGACTGGCTGTTCATCGACTGCGAGCACAACTCGATGACGCTCGATATGGCGGTGCAGATCTCGGTCGCCGCCAACGGCTACGGCATCGCGCCGATCGTGCGCGTGCCGGAGTTCCAGCTCGACATGGCCACCCGCGTGCTCGACGGCGGCGCCATGGGCATCGTCATGCCGCATGTCGACACCGCCGAGCAGGCCAAGGCGATCGCCGACCGCCTGCGCTATCCGCCGGTTGGCCATCGCTCGGTCGCCGGCGCCGCGCCGCAGATGGCCTTCGAACCCTTGTCGCAGGCCGAGACCACGAAGATGGTAAACGAGGCCATCCTGATCACGGTCATGCTCGAGACGCCGCAGGCGATCGCCAACGCCGAGGCTATCGCCGCCGTGCCCGGCATCGACGTGCTGATGATCGGCACCAGCGATCTGACCATGGAGAAGGGCATACCCGGCCAGATCGATCACGCCGATGTCGTGAAGGCCTATGAGACGGTGATCGCCGCCTGCAAGAAGCACGGCAAGCAGCCTGGCATGGGCGGCGTCTACAATCCGCCGATCATGGAACGCTACATCAAGATGGGCGTACGCATGCTGCTGGCCGGCAACGACTTCGCCTTCCTGATGGAAGCCGCGCGCGCGCGCACCAGCTTCCTGCGCGGCATCAAGCTGTAGTCACACCACCCCGCCATTCCGAGCGCGGCGAGGAGATCCCTCGCTCTGCGCGGAATGACGGGAAGCGCTGCACGAATTCCGCACGACCGCTCGCGAACATGGCGGTTTTCAGGTGGCGGTGCCTCGCGCGCGCGCATGACGCGTGCGACGCTTCGGCCGTTGTCGGACTCGTGCCACACGCTTACAACGACACACCCTCCTCGTACCGGTGTGCCAACGTGCGTACCCTGATTTTCGTGCTGTCGCTGCTCCTGTTCGCCTTGCCTGCCCAAGCGCAGCAAGGGATGTCATCGATCCCGGTCATCGAGCCGCCGCCGCCGCCGACCTCGGCCGACTTCGCACCGCAGCCCAAGGGCGGCGCCTGGCCGCCCAACGCCAATGCCGCCGCCGGCCCGCCGCCGGCCAAGGTCACCGTCGCGGTGATGGGCGATTCGCTGGGCGACGGCATGTGGGGCGGCCTTTACCGCCTGATGGTGCGCGACAAGCGCTACAGCTTCCATCGGGGCGCCAAGAACTCGGTCGGCTTCACCGGCAGCGACCTCACCGACATGGTCGACGCCGCGCTGGCGGCCGGCCCGGTCGACGCCGTGGTGATGATGATCGGCGCCAACGACCGCCGCTCGTTCTTCGTCGGCAACCAGTCCAAGGCGCTGTTCCGCAGCAAGGCGTGGCAGGAGCTGTACGCCGGCCGTATCGCCGCCTTCATGGACAAGCTGCAGCAGCACAAGCTGCCGACGATCTGGATCCTGCTGCCCGTCATGCGGGCCGACGACGCCAGCGCCGACGCGCGGCTGATCAACGACATCGTCACCAACGCCGCGCGCACCCGGCCCTATGTGAAGCTGCTGCCGACCTGGCCGATCACCGCCGACGAGAGCGGCGCCTACCAGGCGCATTTCAAGGACCTCAAGGGCGTCACCCGGCTGATGCGGGCCAATGACGGCGTGCATTTCACCGATCCCGCCTACGAGTTGATCGGCGATTCGGTGCTCAAGCTCTTGCGCGAGAACGTGCCGCCGTTCAAGATTCTGCCGGCCAAGACCTAGCGCCGCCCGTTCCGCAGAAGGACGGCGGCGGTTTCCCCCTCACCTGGACGGACCTCGCCGCCCATGACGCCGCGCTCGATCTCCGCGACCGCCCTCGCGCCGCGCCGCCTGCCGCTGTTTACCGGCATCTTCGCCCTGGGCCTGATGCTCGCCTGCTCGCCCGACACCGGCGAGAGCGGCGCGCCCGCCGGCGGCGCCGCGGCGGCGGCGCCTGCGACCCAGCTCACCGGCCTGCACCGCCAGCTCAATGAGCTGCAGAGCGGCCGGCGCGGCCGGGTCAACATCGTGCAGATCGGCGACAGCCACACCTCCAACGACCATTTCAGCGGCCGGCTGCGCGAGCTGTTCCAGCGCCAGTTCGGCGACGCCGGCCGCGGGCTGATGCCGCCGGGCTATCCCTTCCCCTATTGGCGGCCGTACCAGGTCAAGGTGCAGCAGAGCGGCGCCTGGCAGGTGCTGAGCAGCAACCGGGTCGGCGCCGAGGGTGTGTTCGGCCTGTCGGGGTTCGTCACCCGCGGCACCAAGTCGACCGATTCGATGTCGCTGGTCGCCGACAACGCCAACGCCTCGGATGGCGGCTCCTTCGACAGCGCCGAGGTCCACTACTTCAAGCGGCCCGGCGGCGGCGCCATCCAGGTCTATGTCGACGGCCGCTTCCATTCGGAGATCAACACCTCCGGCGGCGCCTATCTGCTCGACCGCGCCACTATCAACGCGCCCAACGCGCGCTCGCTGGAGCTGCGGCCGCGCGGCAACGGGCCGGTCGACATCGCCGACTGGGCGGTCTATCGCCGCCAGCGGGGCGTGACCCTGGCGGCGCTGGGCTTCGGCGGCGCGCAGATCAACATTCTGGGCCGCTGGGACTGGAAGATCACGGCCTACGAGCTCAGGCACCTCGATCCCGGCCTCGTGGTGCTGGCCTTCGGCACCAATGAAGGCTTCGCCGCCAAGGAGCGGCTGGGCGACTACGGCCGCGAGTTCGGATCCTATGTCGACCTGATCCGCCAGGCCGTGCCCAACGCCTCGGTCGTGATCGTGGGCCCGCCCGACGCCAACCGTTTTCCGTCCTTTTGCGGGCGCGGCGCCGGCGCGAGCTGCGCGCCGCTGCGCGGGGCGGAGATCGAGAACTACACCGCCATGCTCAACGGGCGCGACCGCAAGCTCTGCCGCTGGCACGCGCCGGCGGGCATCGCCCATGTGCGCGAGGCGCAGCGCCAGGCGGCGCGCCAGCGCAATCTCTACTTCTTCGACTGGTCGCGCGTGCAGGGCGGCGAGTGTGGCGCCGATCGCTTTGCGCGCGATGGGCTGGGCCACGCCGACCACGTCCACATGCGCGAGGCCGGCTACCACCTCACCGCCGACCGGCTGTTCACCGAGCTGATGGCCGGCTACCGCCGGCGCTGAGATGAGCAGCCGTTTGGGAGCGCCGGCGCTCCCAGCAAGGCAAGTCCGCAACGTTCCGCGATGATCTTCCCGACGCTCAACTTCCTGCTGTTTTTCCTGGTGGTCTGCCCGATCGCCTGGGCGCTGGCGATCACGCGCGCGCACACGCTGCACAAGCTGGCGATCATTGGCGCCAGCTATTTCTTCTACGCCTTCTGGAACTGGAAGCTGGCCTTCCTGCTGTTCGGCAGCGTCGCGCTGAACTTCGCCGCAGGCCGCCTCATCGATCGCACACGCGGCACCCCGTGGTGCAAACGCGTGGTGATCCTGGCGGTGATCCTCAATCTCTCGTTGCTGGGCTTCTTCAAGTACTACGGCTGGTTTATCGAATCGCTCGACGAGCTCTTGCGCGCGCTGGGCATGGAGCGCGAGCTGCCCTTCCTCGAGATCGTCCTGCCGGTGGGCATCTCGTTCTTCACCTTCCAGGGTATCTCCTACATCGTCGACCTCTATCGCGGCGATCTCGACCGCTCGCGGCCGCTGATCGACGTGATGTTTTTCATCTCGTTCTTCCCGCATCTGGTGGCCGGACCGATCGTGCGCGCCGCCGCCTTCCTGCCGCAGCTCGAGACGCCGCCCAGCCCCAACCGCGTCTTCGTCGGGCTCGGCCTGATCCTGATCATGTGGGGCGTGTTCAAGAAGGCGATCGTCGCCAACTATCTCGCCGTCAGCCTGGTCGACAAGGCGTTCTTCGATCCCACGGCGTACGGCGCCGTCGACCTGCTGTTCGCGGTCTACGCCTACGCGGTGCAGATCTATTGCGACTTCAGCGCCTACAGCGACATCGCCATCGGCGTCGCCGCGCTGCTCGGCTATCGCTTCCAGCGCAACTTCAACCAGCCCTACCGCGCCGAGACCCTGGCCGACTTCTGGCGCCGCTGGCACATGTCGCTGTCGAGCTGGCTGCGCGACTACCTCTACATCCCGCTCGGCGGCAATCGCGGCGGCGAGCTCAAGACCTATCGCAACCTGCTGCTGACCATGGTGCTGGGCGGCATCTGGCATGGGGCGGCGTGGAAGTTCCTGATCTGGGGCGCCCTGCATGGCGGTTTCCTCGCGCTGGAGCGCGCGATCGGCTTCGGGCGCGACAGCGCGCGCTGGCCGACATGGCGCCGCGCGCTCGCCGTGCTGCTGATCTTCCACTTCGTCTGCTTCTGCTGGATCTTCTTCCGCGCCGAGAACCTGGCGCGGGTCTGGGAGATGCTGGCCGGCTTCGGCGACTGGTCGCGCCCCACGACCTTGCTGACGCCCTTCCTGCTGGCGCTGATCGCCTTCGGGATGGCCATCCAGTTCACGCCGCCGGACACGCTGCAGCGCACCGATCGCCTCTACCACCGCCTGCCCAACTGGGCGGTTGGCGTGCTGATCGGCGTCTCGCTGCTGGTGATCGAGGCGATCGGTGGCGACGGCGCCGCCCCCTTCATCTACTTCCAATTCTGAGGGAGCACGGCGATGAGCACGACCGACGACCTCGCGCCCGGCACGATCGAGCTGGAGACCGACATGCGGCCGCAGCGCCTGTGGGTGCTGCCGCCGATCATGGCCATCGCGCTGGCCATGCTGCTGGTGTTCAACAGCCAGGGCCTGGCGAAGTGGTCGCGCGACCTGCCGCCCTCGACCTTCAACCTGCACGTCGCCGACGCCGCCGGCTGGTGGCACGAGCTGATGGTCAAGCTCGGACCGGCCAAGGCCTTCGAGGCGCTGCGCGACGCCATCGGCGTGGAGCTGAAGTAGCCCCCGCATAATTCGTTCATCCCGCACCACCACGCCCGGGCGTATGTTGCGCCTATGGACTTCTCGAAATTCGATCAACGCCGCTATCCGACCGTGTCCGTGCGCGAGGGCTACGGCGAATGGGCGCGCACCTATGAGGACACGGTCCTCGACCTGATGGACCTGCGGCTGCTCGAGCGGCTGCACGCCGTCGACTGGCGGCGCATGGCGCGCGCCGTCGACCTCGCCTGTGGCACAGGCCGCATCGGTGTGTGGCTGGAAAAGGCGGGGATCCTGTCCCTGCATGGCGTGGACTTCACCGAGGCGATGATCGAGGGCGCGCGCCGCAAGGGGGTCTACGACCGGCTGACTCTGGCCGACATCGCCGTCACCGGACTCGATGGTGGCACGTTCGACCTCGCGACCATGGTGCTGGCCGACGAGCATCTTGCCGATCTGCGGCCGGTCTATCGCGAGGCCGCGCGGCTGCTCGCGCCCGACGGCCGCTTCGTGCTCGTCGGCTATCACCCGTTCTTCCTGATGATGGTCGGCACAACGACGCATTTCGATCGTGCGCCAGGAGAGCCGGTGGCGATCGAGAGCCATGTCCACCTCACCAGTGACCATGTCGCCGCCGGCCTCGGCGCCGGGCTGCGCCTGGTGGAGATGGTCGAAGGTCTGGTCGACGACGACTGGATCGCCGCCAAGCCCAAATGGGCGGCGCAGCGCGACCGCCCCGTAAGCTTCGCCATGGTCTGGGTGAAGGAGCACTCGGCGCGCTGACGCCTTGCAAGCCGGCCCACGCCTCCCGAAGATGGGGCGAGGGCGCAGCGGCGCTTCGGGAGGGTCCATGCCACCGGCCGATACGCCAGCGTTCGGATCGCACGAAATGGCCGCGCTGTTCGGCCTCGACCCGGACATCGTCTATTTCAATCACGGCGGCTACGGCGTCACGCCGGCGCCGGTGCGCGTCACCCAGGACGTCTGGCGCCGCCAAATCGAGGCCAATCCGACCGCGTTCTTCGACCGCGAGCACTTCGTATCGCTGGTGCGTGTCGCCGCCAATCGCGTCGCGACCTGGCTGGGCGGCGGCGGCGAGGGCTGGGTGTTCGTCGCCAACGCCACGGCCGGGCTGAACAGCGTCCTGCGCTCACTCGGGCTCGCAAGCGGCGACGAGATCGTGCTGACCGATCACGGCTACAACGCCGTGCTGCAGGCGGCGCTGTATGAGTCCTCAGCGCCCGGCGCCAGGGTCGTGACCGCGCACCTGCCCTGGCCCGACTACAGCCACGACGGTGCCGTCGAGGCGATCGCGCGTGCGATCACGCCGCGCACGAAGCTGGTGATCGTCGACCACATCACCTCGCCCACCGCGTTGATCCTGCCAGTGGCGCGCATCGCCGAGCTGTGCCGCGCGAAGAACGTGCCGCTGGCCGTCGACGGCGCGCACGCGCCTGGCCATCTGCGCGAACTCGACGTGCCGGCGCTGGGCGCCGACATCTATGTCGGCAATTTGCACAAATGGGCCTTCGTGCCGCGCGGCTGCGGCGTGCTGTGGGCCTCGCCGTCGTGGCGCGAGCGGCTGCATCCGACTGTGATCAGCCACGGCTACGGCCAGGGCTATACCGCCGAATTCGACTGGCAGGGCACGCACGATCCGACGCCGATGCTGTGCGTCGATGCCGCCTTCGACTTCGCCGAGCGGATCGGCCGCGCGCGGCTGGTGGCGTGGAATTTCGGCCTGATCGAGCACGCCGTGCCCTCGCTCTGTGCGGCGCTCGAGGTCAACCAGGCGACGCCGGCGGAGGCGCGCGCGATGATGGCCACCGTCGCGCTGCCATCCCGCGTGCCGGGGACACGCGACAACGCGCTGGCGCTCAAGCGCCGCCTGCGCGAGCAGCACGGATTGGAAGCGCAGATCGTGCCCTTCCAGGACCGCGCTTGGGTGCGCATCGCGGCGGCGCCGTATCTGTCGGCCGATGACTTCGGTCGATTGGGCGTGGCGCTGCGAAAGGTCCTCGATTGAGGAAGCGAACCGTCACGCTTTCTTCTTGCCGGCTTTCCTGGCCTTGGCCTTCGTCGCCTTCCCGGTGGCCTTGGCTTTCTTCTTCTTTGGACGAACCGGCTCTTCATTCCCGCGCTTCGCCGCTCCCGCCGTCCAGTTGGCGGACGGGACGTTGAAGAACATCTCGCGTCGCCGCGTCTTGAAGCCCCCGGGCCGGAAATAGCTGTCGGTCCACCGGTCGTCTTCGTCGAGGAAGGCCTTTTTCGGCTTCTCCCCGCGTTTGCGCTTCATCGCGACCTCGTTGGCGACGTCGCGGAAGTAGAAGTGGCGGAACAGGCGATCGAATTCCGTCATGTAGATGTCCGCGACTCGCGTCGATCCGCGGATCAGGACCATATTCTCATCGTTCGTGGTCAGCGAGTTCTCCGAGAAGTTCGCGGACCCGGTGCAGATCAATGGATCCTCGCTCAGCGGGTCGATCAGCAGGAACTTCGTGTGTACGAAGAAGATATTTCCCTGGTCGCGCGTGAGCTCCTCTCGCAGGAACCAGCGATCGAGCGGAAAGCCCTTCGCCTTGCGCGTGGCGACGATCTTGCCGTCCTTGACCGTAAAGGTCGCGCCGAGCACGGCCCCGTAGGAAATCACGAGATCCCGGTCTCCCTTGAGGGCCTTTCGTTCGGCGGGTGTCGGCGGCTTCTCCTTGAGGACGAAACGGAGGAAGTCGCGGTCACGGCCAAGCGGCTCGATGAAATCCTCGGCAACCGTGAAAGCCGCGGTGAACATGATCGATGACGACGCGTCGCTCATCCGGTCCGCGTACCAGTTCAGCATTGACGCCGTCGCGCGCGGCGAGAAGATACAGGTCATCGAATTCGGCTTTGGCAGCGCCGGCGGGTAGGGAGAGAATTCGGCCACCGCGGTCTTTGCCGGTCCCCCGGTGGGGTTGTCGCTGAGCACGGTCCAGTACTTGAGGAACTGCGCGGCCACCGCGTCGTCGTTGATCACATGACCAACGTTCGACTGGCCGAGAAAGCCCGAAGGCGTGACATTGGTCGAGCCGGTCCACACCTGCCGCGGCTCGTCGCCAGTAAGCTTGATGATGAACTTGTTTTGCGGAATCGGCGGCCGCGTGCGCCAGATAACGATCCGCTCGCCATCGCGCGTCAGGCCGAGGCCGGCCTTCTTGATGGCCTTTCGATTCTTTCCGCCCTTGTCGTCGTGCACGATCAATCGCACGTCGAAGCCGGCATCCACCTTCCTCTTGAACGCCTCGATGATCGGCGCGTAGGTGAATTCGTAGAGACAGGCGCGTAACGCTTCGGACTTCCTGGTCGAATCGATGAAATCGAGGCATGCCTCGAGCAGGCCGCGTGACAGCCATTTGGTGTGCTTGTCCGACGGATCGTTCATCTCCTTGTCCGTCGGCTTGTGATTGTCGAACCGGCGAGCATAGGCCTGGCTGGCGATGGCACCACGGTTGAACCAGACACCGTGCCGGCCGTCGTTCTCCTTTTCCGTCCTGACCGAGATCCTCACCGCTTCGCCGAGGTCGATGTCACCGGGCTTGCCGAAAGCGGGAAAGACCTCAAACAGATAGGTCGTGTCGGGCTCCGCTGCGTAGTCGCCCCATAGAAAACTCTGGATCGGAAACTTGTTGGTGCGGTAGTCGCCCTTCTCGGGATCCGGCTTCGGTTCGACGCTCTCGAACACCTTCAGCGATCGCAGCCACTTCGGCTCGGCGTCGACGCCCACACGCTGCCGCCGGAAGGCGAACCCCAGCAGGCCCTTGCGCGCCTGATCGTCACAATCAATCGCGATCATCACCGCGCGCGTTCCCGCGATCACCTGGGCGCGGAATTCTCCCACGGATGCGCTGACTCGCATGGGCTGCCCCCCAATGCCCGATCACCCGCTTTGTGATGGTGGCTGTCAGCGGAACCGGGCCGAGCTCGCTCTGACGACTACGTCAGAGACAAAATACCCTCTTGGGTTGCGAACGTAAAGGAGCCGCTGCCGCTTGGAACACTGGCCGCGATCCTGTACTTCGGGATCGCGCCGCCGGCCAGTGTTTCCACCCGGCCGCAAATGGCGGTACCGCGCCGCCAGCCCGACCTTGGCGTTCAGGACATCTTCGACAGGTTCATGAAGGCGACGACGACGACGATGAGCGGCAAGACGAGGGCGAGAGGGTTCCACACACCCATCGCCAGCAGGATGACCTGATTGACCGCCGTCATGCCGGTGTAGAGGAACACCGCCCACTTCCTCATCATCCACAGGCCGACCATGCAGGCGAAGCCGACGACGCTGCACAGCGCCAGGTAAGGCGGATACCAGGCTCCGATGCCGCGGGCGGTGGCCGAGAAGACGAGGGGCACGGCGAGCGCGGCACCGATGAAGCCGATCACGCAGATGACGGTGATGGCGATCGGACGTTTGGCCTTCTCGGCCGGCGGGGACGGCATGGTCATGTTTGGAGCCTCCTCGTGCTTGCCACGATATGTGCCTGAGGTTGCCAAACCGGGCAACTCACCGCCGATCGGAAGGTTGCGGCGCGCGCATCAGGGCCAGCCCCGCTGCTCCCAAAGCATCAGGGTCGCGATTATTTGGACACACAAAGGTCGTGTTTCGGCTACATCACAGTCTGCGATACGACCTGTATAATTGGTCTCAGTGGGGGAGCGTTCTGTGGTTGTTCGTTGGTTTGGCGCGGCTCGTGGGGTGGGCGGCGTTATCATGTCCCTTGCGCGCGACCACGATCATCATGACGGGGACAGTCGTGCGGACGACGATCAAGCTCGACGTGGCGACGGCACCTCCGATGCCGCCAAGCTCGGCGACCAGGACATGAGTCCGTGACATCTCCAGCGACGCCCGACAGAGGGATCATCAACCTTCCATGACGTCACAATCAGGTATTGGCGGCGTATTGCTGTTCGCCGCCGGCGGCCCGTTGATCGCTGACCTCGAGGAGAGTTGTCGACGCGCGAACCTTCCTGTCGTAGCGGCCATCCTCAATCGGCCTGGCGCCGGCTACGCCCTCGACACCACGCGTACGATCCACGTGCGGGACATCTCCGAAGACCTGCGTGCCGTGCCCTTTCTCTGCCCGCTGTTTAACCCGGCCAACAAGCGCGCCGCGGTTTCCGAGGCGTTGGTTCTCGGGCTTCGCGCCGCGCCGGCCCTTGTCGATCCAACCGCGATCGTGGCGTCGTCGGTCGCATTCGGAGCCGGCGCTTACGTCAACGCCGGTTGCATCCTCGGCGCGGCGATCTCGATCGGACGACACGTCATCGTCAATCGTGGCGCGTCCATCGGCCACCATGGCGAGGTCGGCGAGTTCGCGTCCATCGGCCCGGGTGCGGTGATCGCGGGCCAGGTGCGGATCGGCCCGGGCGCCATGATCGGCGCCGGCGCGGTGATCGAGCCCGGGCTGACCTTGGGCGCGGGCAGCGTCGTCGCCGCCGGCGCGGTGTTGCGCCAGGATCTGCCGCCCGGAGCGGTCGCCACCGGCAACCCGGCGCGCGTCGCCGTTAGGCTCCGGCGCCTCGCATGATGGCGCAGCCCGCGCCGCTGGCCACGCGGCTCAGGATCCATCTCTACACGATCTGCTGGAACGAAGCCGCGATGCTCGGCTTCTTCTTCCGGCACTACGACCCATTGATCAGCCGTTATGTTTTCTACGACGACGGCTCAACCGACGGCACGCTGGAGATGCTGGCGCGCCATCCCCGCGTCGAGGTCCGGCGCTTCCATCGGGAACAGCCCGATTCCTACGTCCACTCCGCCCTGCTGCTGCAGGACCGCATGTGGAAGGAGAGCCGGGGCGCCGCTGACTGGGTCGTGATCACCGCGGTCGACGAGCACCTGCATCACCCCAACCTGCCGTACTGCATCGAGGCGTGCTACGACAGCGGCGTGACCTTGGTGCCGGCGCTCGGTTACCAGATGGTGGATCGCAGCTTCCCGCCGCCGGACGCGACGTTGGCCAAGACGGTGCGGCGCGGCGCGCCCTATCAGCTCATGAGCAAGCTCAGCCTGTTTCGCCCGGACGCGTTGACCGAGACGATCTACGAACCGGGCCGGCACACCGCGCAACCGACGGGGCGCGTGGTTTTCCCGAAGCAGGATGAGCTGCTGCTGCTGCACTACAAGTACCTCGCCCCGGACTACGTCGCGGCGCGCAACGCGCTGCTGGCGACCGGGCTGGGCGACATGGACCGCGCGAACCGCTGGGGCGTGCAGTATCACGACGACGCCGCGGCCGTGGACGCGGCCTATCGCGACTTCGAAGCCCAGGCCGTCGACATCGCCGATCCGGCCCACCTGCCGTGGCGCGACCACGCCGCCCGTCGCTGGTGGCGCGTCGCGCCGCCCCGAAGCAAATGGCGGGGCGTGTTGGATGGCCCGCGCTCGGTCTGGCGGAAACTGACGGGGCGCGCGACACCGTAGCGGCTCGCTGGGCGCCGGCGACTATGGAGAGTTGGTGAGCGCGGCGGGGATCGAACCCGCGACCCTCTGATTAAAAGTCTATTGGGAGGGGGTACGCGTTACCCCTTGCCTCTACGCTGTAGTACGTCGAATCAATCGGATGTCTGCGGTTATTGCACTCTTACCCACACGCTGCCACGCCCTGACCCGCGCGCTCGTGCTTCCAAATTGCTTCCACGGCGGCTATGGAGGCCGAGTAAGCGACGCGGCCTGGCGAGGCGAATCGGAAAATGAGAAACGGCACCACGGTAAATACGGGGCAAGAGACCGTCCGGAGCGTCCCGAGCGTCCCTAATCCCACGGCCGCAAGCACTTCTCGCCGGGACGCTCGATTCGCGATCGACCCGGGCACCGTCCCGACCGTCCCGGCCGGCTCTCGCGCCCGCCTGACCAAGCGCGCCGTCGAGGCGCTGAGGTCGCCGGCCGAGGGTAGCGTCTTCGTCTGGGACATCGAGCCGCCGGGCTTCGGCGTGCGCGTGCTCGACAGCGGCGTGAAGACGTTCGTCTTCCAGTACCGGGTGAAAAACCGCCACGTCGGCGCCCTGGGCGCGCGCCAGCGCCAGCAGCGGCGCATGAAGCTGGGACGCTTCCACGTCGACGGCACCGCGGCCGAGGGCGCGCTGACGGTCGACGCCGCGCGCTCGCTGGCGCGCCGGCTGCTCGCCGAGGTCGAAGCCGGCGGCGATCCCGCCGGCGAACGCCGCGCGCTCGCGGTCGCCGATCGCGACGCGCCGTCGATCGGCGACCTGGCGCGCGAATACCTCGAGCAGCACGCCGATCGGCACAAGAAATTGAGCTCGGCGAAGGAAGACCGCCGCATCCTCGCCGTGCACGTCCTGCCGGCGCTTGCGGCCACCAAGGTGCGCGACGCGACCACGGCCGAGCTGGCGCGCCTGGTGCACGGCCTGAAGGCGACGCCGGTGATGGCCAATCGGGTGCGCGCCCTGCTGTCTAAGATGTTCGCCCTGGCGATGAAGTGGAAATGGCTGTCGACCGAGATCAACCCGGTCGCCGCGGTCGACCGGTATCGCGAGAAGAAGCGGCAGCGCTTCCTCACGGCCGACGAGCTGCGGCGCCTGGGCGTCGTGCTGGCCGAGGCCGAGCGCGACGCCACCGAGCCCTGGCAGGCGATCGCCGCGGTCCGCCTGTTGCTGCTGACCGGCTGCCGGCGATCGGAGATCCTGACCCTGCAATGGACCTGGATCGACCGCGAGCGCGGCATGATCCACCTGCCCGACAGCAAGACGGGCGCTAAGGCGGTCTATCTGTCGGCGCCGGCGATGGCGGTGCTCGACGCGCTGCCGAAGCGCGGGCGGCAGCGCTACGTGCTGAGCAGCGCCCGGCGCCGGACGGCGCCCTTCGTCGGCATCGGGCATATCTGGGAGCGCCTGGCGAAGCGCGCCGGCCTCGAGGGCGTGCGCCTACACGACCTGCGGCACACCTTCGCCAGCTTCGGCGCCGGGCTCAACGCCGGCCTGCCCATGATCGGCGCGCTGCTCGGCCACGCGAACCCGTCGACCACGGCCCGCTATGCCCACCTCGCGGCGGACCCTGTGCGCCAGCTCAACGACCGGATCGGTGGTGCGCTCGAGGGCGCGCTGGTCGGAATCACTCGTTGATCTTCCCGGCCGTCCACCCGCTTGCCGCGAGCCGGTCGAGCGCGCTGCCACCTGTCGGCGCAGAAGGCGCCGCCACCCCGTAGCGATCGACCCATTTGTTGAGGTCGTTGTCGTTGTAGGCGTAGTGCTGCAGGCCGCCCGGCGCGATGATCTCCCATCCGCCATTGTGTGTCTTGACCGTGAAGCCGCCGGCCCGCAGCGCGTCGAGACACTGCTGTGTCGTCCGAAAGCCTGGCGCGGCGCTGACGGGGCGGGACGCGGCCAGCGGCGTCGCCTGGTGCCTGACGTCCGCCGCCGAGCTAGGGTCAAAACCCAATAAAGCTTGGTCATCGACTTCTGCTTTCGAGCCGATTCCAGACATTGGCCACGCTGAGCAGTTCGTCAGAGATGGGCCAAACTCGAACGACCAGTAATGCTTTGGCAACTCGCACTGGTCTTGTGGCAACGCCGCAAATTGCCAATACTTATCCCAGTTCGGGACTCATCCGGGGAACCCCGGTTTGAAGGCTTGGAGGAATTCGTGCGTGCCTTTCTCGCCGCTCTTATCATCTCAGCTCTCGCGCCGGTCGTGACGGTTTTTGGCGTCACGGAAGCCTCTGCCCAGGCCTGTCGGCAGAAGTGCAACAACGAAGAAGTCGCTTGCCTGAAGCGTACCAACAACAAGAGCCAGTGCGGCGACCGGGCCAGGACGTGCGCAAGCAAGTGCAAGTAGGGTCGTGAGCCGTAAGGGTCGCGAACGGCGTCGCGCGGCGGCTCAGCAGGCTGCGCCGCCGTCCCCCACGCCTGATGAGATACGCAACTGGCCGGTTTTCTGGCGCGAGGCGGCCGATCGCCGTCCCGCGCCCGAAGAGGGCTTTGGCGATTCTGAGACCCCCTCGGTCCGCTATTCGCCGGATCAGCGATCGTGGAGTTGGGGCGGCGGAATGTCGGCGCAGTTCCGCGCCTCGCTCGATGACGACGTGATCGAATGGGAGGAAGAATGGCCCGGCGAAACCAGCGCCGATCAGCCGATCGTCGAGTTTCTGGCATTTGGCGCTCCAGACGACATGGCGCCGCCTATTGTGGTCCGGGATCTTCGCGAATCGATTCATTTCAGAGATCGCGATCGCTGGCCCAAGCTACTCGCCGAGGCTGAGGCGCTGCGGCGCAGCCAAGCCGAACGGTCTGCCAGCACGCCGGCGCAGACCTACCGGCGCACCGACAAGGCAGTGTGGGAGTGGGGTGACGAAGCCGACGGCTACACCGCGATCCTGAGTTACAAGTCGATCAGCTGGAATTGGCACGGTCCGAAGGATTTCGGCAATTCGATCGAGCAACCCGTTGCCGACTTCGTCGCCTTCGGTCCGGACGAGAAAACCGCACCGGAAGGTCTGGCCTGGGAAATGTTTCTGGCCATCCGTGAGCGTGACTACAGGCGCTGGCCGGAGTGGCTGGCCCAGGCGCGGGCCCTGACAGGAGATGTCGAAATCAAGCGACATCCAGACTACGTCTCGCATGGCGGCTCATCCTGGGAATGGCGCGACGAGTACAATCGCTATTCGGCCTCGGTCAAAGGCGATCAAATCCAGTGGTGCTGGGAAGGACCGAAAGATCTCGGTGGCGCGACGGAGCAGTCGTTTGCCGCGTTCTTGTCGCGCGGCCCGATAGAGCCGAAAGCGCCCGCGGGCGTCATCAAGGAGATCAACGACGCAATTGCGGCTCGAAACGGCGGCATTGGAGGCGGTGGAGGGCCGCCGCCAAAGCGGGGACGCAATGGTGCGGCGAGCGACGGTCCTTCCAACCGGTCGGTTCAGCCGGACGGAGAGAACCAGGTGCCGCCGCTTGGTCCGCTGCTGGTTCAAGGTCTCGCTGTGGTCGGCTCCAGCGCGGCGATTGCCGCGCTGCTCGCCTTGTCCGCTCCGACGTTTGCGAAATATCTGAGTCTGATCCTGCCGGTACTGCTGGGGTTTGCGGCGATGTTTCGCTGGGGCAGTGTGGCTTTAGTCGTATCTGGTCTCTTTGCGATGGCTGGCGGACTTGCCAGTCAGGTCGCCTACGAACGATATTCCGAGCTGGCGAGCGGCACGGCTGTGACACTCGACTCAATCGCCCACGCCCCCAACCATCCCGAAGCGACCCGGTTCATTGTGGCTGACGTGCAGGCGGCACGCGCCTTGACTGGGCATGCGCGCCGAAGCGTCATGCTACGGTCCGGCGCGGGCCCGAGCCCGCAGGTTGTGTCGGCGCTTGCGATGCCACTGGTGCCGTCCGGCTGGATGCGCGATCGCGAGGTGCCGGCTTGGCTCACCTGCACCAACACGTCCGGCTTCGACTGTTTGCGGCCAAGCGAGAGCGACCTCAAGCGAACGATCCGCATCCGCGAGGCCGAACTCGATTTTCATCGCGAGGCCATCGCCGATGCCCAGCGGCGGCATGGCGTGCGAAGTGCGGGCGGCGCGCCGGTTCTGGAAATATCAAGCGATCCAGTGGGCGCGCCGTCATTCTATCTCGGTCTTACGCTGACTACGCCGCTCCTGGCTTTCGCGGTTTGGGCGTGCGGTGTTGTCGGATGGCGCATCTGGCGCTTCCAGCGCGAAGGGCAATCGGCACCAGCATAGGGCGTCTCGCCGTCGAAGTTGTGCGAGATGAAGTGGTGCGGATCGCTGCTGTTGTTGCGCAGGATTGGCTTTTAGAGCTTGCCGATCTCAAACTTGATCTGGTTGGATCGACGGTATGCTCGCAAAACTCGTTGAGGCGCGGCCATTGGACGCTCCATTGAGCGGTTTGCCCAATGGTCGCGGCAAGCACGAAGATAGCTTACTGCTCAGCAATCAAAATTGTCTCGAAAATTGCTGTCCGTCGTCAGAACAAACGGGACGTTCTGAGGTTTCTGTTAACGGAGGCTTTGGCGCATCTAGGCTGTCAGTTTAGGCGGCCGCTTGCCGGTGCAGCAAGCGGCGGTACTCGATGGT
>Ga0194124_10000560_pt1 | contig 55596 bp, 55 predicted proteins | sample TA2KigCas0mmetaG_FD_148605 | JGI IMG/M metagenome (GOLD analysis project Ga0194124, IMG submission 148605) | Freshwater microbial communities from Lake Tanganyika, Tanzania - TA2015031 Kigoma Deep Cast 0m | ecosystem: Environmental > Aquatic > Freshwater > Lake | place: Tanzania: Lake...
TTTCGGGCGGCTGTGAGCTGCGGGCTGTGAGCTGCGGGCTGTGAGCTGCGGGCTGAAGCCTAGCGCCAGGGATTGATCAGGGACACACCGCAATCCGTGAAGTCAGCGGTATTTCGCGTAGCAAGACTGGCGCCATTCGACAGCGCGATAGCGGCTATCTGGCAATCAAACTGGCTGATAGGTGAGCCGACAGCGCGTCGCTCTGCGGCGATACTGGCGTAGGCACGGGCTGCCTGCCGATCGAATGGCAGCACACGGTCTCGTAAATCCTCCTCCAGGATGCCCTCGACCGCTTTTACCAGCGCGGTTCGCCGCTTCCCGGCCGGCAGGATAGAGACGCCATACCTTAACTCGGCTTCGCCCACCGTCGTGAAGTAAACCTGTGTGCCGTCTTGTGCGGCAAGCCAAGACTCGACTTTGGCGGAGGGTTCTGGGCGGAGCAGTTCTGAAACAACGTTGGTATCCAGAACGATCATTAATCATTCATCCCGAGCTGCGGCGGTTCGCGCATAGGCTCACGGGCCGGCAGCTCGAGATCGGTCCGATCCGATGGCGCTACACGGGCGCGGATAGCGGCGGCGAGATTACGGGTGGGTGGCGCTTCCCCCATCACACGACGCAAAATCTCTCGGGCCTCCTCCTCCATCGAGCGGCCATGCTCGGCGGCCCGGACCCTCAGTCTTTGCTTGATGTCGTCATCTAGGTTGCGAATGGTAATGCTGGCCATAGCGGGAATCTCCGTGCCGGAAGCAAGGCTCGATTGTAATCAATGATTGCATTGAAATCAATGCCACTATCGGCCGATCGTCCCCCACTCAAAGCCAATGCGGCCAACGCCACAAGCGGCCTGACGAGATAGGGTCTAGGCCCTCGCCCGGAGTCCCCACTTCCATAACCAACCCGTCGGTATCGGCATCACCATAAACAGATGCTCGATCACCGCCAGCGTCAGCAGCACCGCCACCAGACACAAACTGGTCGCAGCAAAACCCGCAGAGGGCTGAAGCGCCACTTCCCGCCACAGCGGCGCAGCCACCGCGCAGGAAGCGATTAGGGAGACAGGCATCAACCAGTTGAAAGCCCGACGAGAGAAGTAACTCTGCAAATAGGCCAGATGCGCCGGCAAAAAATTCTCTGATAAATTACGCACACCCAAAAACAGGTTGAGCTTGGCCGACAGCCGCATGGTCCACAGCACAAGATACGTCCACCAGCCGGTTTGATTCGGTTGATTCCAGCTTGCTGCCAGCACCAGCAAGGCGAGCACGATCAAGGCCAGCTCGTGATGCAAGATCGTCTCGGCCGCATGGCGAGCACGCTGCCAGCCACGGCTATCTGACGGACATTCACTGCGACGCGCGCCGGTCACATACCCCAGCAAGAAAGCAATCTCTTGCCAGGCCCAGACCAGCACCGCGCAGGTAAACGCGCAGTAGGCCGAGCCCACCGAAGTGTGTGCAGCCGAGATATGCAAGCCAACGATCGCAAAGCCCAGCACCATGGTCGCGCCCAACATCACCGGTGCGAAATGTCGGCGCGACAATCGTCCTAACCACAAAATCGATCCGGTAGAAAACCACCAGACGAATAATGTGAATAAAACGGGGAGCAGGTATTGGGACATAGCGTTGATCTAGCGTTGACTTAGCCTCGTCTACCAACTCGGCTGCATGCGCGTCTCGGCTGGCAGCTGATTCGAGATCACCGGGATGAAGAACATCCGGGCAAAGAGAGCAACGCCCGCAACGCTCCACCAAGCGCGCTTGGCTAATCCGAACAAGCCACCGGCCGCCTTGCCTTCATCCACCCGCTGCGAGCAATAAAACAAGCGATCAAGGTTAGCGTGAAACGCAGGGTGATCGAGATCCAGCATGATCGGGAATACCTGCTTGGTAATCTCATTTGTGATGCGAAATACTTCAAAGTCGTACTCAGTCGCGTCCAAGCCCATTTGCTGCTTGAGTTCCGGACGCGTATGGTCACGCACATACATGGTGGCGTACACGGCCAGCAGGAAAAAGCGTATCCACAATACATTGTGACCGCGAAGCAGTTCGGGATTCGCGCGCATGATCAGCGCGAACGATTCACCGTGACGAAACTCATCATTACACCAGCGCTGAAACCAGCGGAAGATCGGATGGAATCGACGCTCCGGATAACGCTCGAATTGCCGGAAAATACGGATGTAGCGCGCGTAGCCAATTTTTTCGGATAAATAGGTCGCGTAAAAAATATATTTCGGCTTGAAGTAAGTGTAGTGCTTGCTCCGCTTCAAATTGCCAAGATCGATACCGAGGCCATAGTCTTTGAGTGAAGAATTCAAAAAGCCTGCATGACGCGATTCATCCCGCGCCATGTATTCCATCAGCTTTTTAATATCCGGGTTTGAGACATTCTTTTTAATCTCGTTATACAGCACACAGCCTGAAAATTCGGAGGTCAGTGAGCTGACCAGGAAATCGAGAAATTCCTGCTGCAATTCCTTCGGCAATTTTGCAAACAACTCCCTTGCTTCATCCGCAAAAGTTGCATCACGCTGAAAATGATCGTGGTTGTTATCACCCTCATACTCGGCCATCATCGCGTCCCACTCGGCGCGTACTGGCTCGACATTAATGGCATCCATCGCCGCAAAGTCGGTCGTATAAAAACGTGGCGAGAAAATTGTGTCGGTCACCGCCTTGCGAGCAGCATCTTCAACCGAATTTATTTCGTGGCTGTTGTTGTGCACAGTGGCTCTCCTTGCAAAGGATTCGTTTCGTCAATCTTTTCATTGGTCGGCGCACATAACAGGTAAATGTGCAGTAGCACATAGCCGGCCCAGAACAGCACCAACATGGCCTCGATCAGGTCAGTCATGGGTGGAGCTCCATCGCTTGTGAGGTATAAAAACCGCTGGAAATTTTTTCGGTACGACCAACGCGCCACGGCGCCAAATGGGCATGATCAGCGATCGCATCGCGCAGCGCGACTTCTGATACGGGTGCGATGAACGGTGCGCGATCGGAGCGCGGGAAGATTCGACCAATTCGAATCATGGCCGCCAGCAAGGCATTACTCGGCGCAAAAGTAAACACCACTGAACCATGGGTGCGCTGCGCGAGGCGGGCAAGGCCTGCCACCATATCGAAACGCTCGTAATGAATGACTGAGTCCATCGCCACCACATGATCAAACTCACCCAATGAATCGGCCAACATGTCACCAGCTACAAACTGAATACGATGCGCATGCGGATCAGCACTTGAGCGCTCGCGTGCCAGATCAACCAGTGTCGGCGACAAATCAATCGCTACCACCTCGGCGCCGCGCTTGGCTAATTCACAGGCCATCGCACCTGTACCGCAACCCGCATCGAGCACGCGTTTGCCGTGCAGATCGTGTGGCAACCAGGAGAGCAAGGTCTGACGCATACGGTCGCGACCGGCGCGCACCGTGGCGCGTATGCCGGACACCGGCGCTTCGGAGGTGAGCTTGGCCCACTGATCTGCCGCCGTGCGGTCGAAATATTCTTCGAGCTTGGCGCGAGTTTGTTGGTAGCTGGCCTGTTCCATCACTGCCTCTTTAATCAAAGCCCAGCAAATCAAAAATATCGCGGTCTTTCATGGGTGAGCACTCGAGCGGCTCTGCGCCCGCCCACAGCCGTGCGGCCAGTTGTAGGTACTCTGCTTGCACCATTTTGACTTCAGGTGTTTCTTCCATTTCAAACAGCGTGGCTTTTTTCAAGCGACTCAGTCGAATCACATCCAGCGAAGGAATTTGCGCCATCGTCTTCAAGCCAATTTGCGCATTGAATTTGTCGATCTGATCGGTTGCATCGGATCGGTTCGCAATCACACCACCCAATCTCACTTTATAGTTTTTCGATTTAGCGCCAATCGCTTGCACGATGCGGTTCATCGCAAAAATCGAATCAAAGTCGTTAGCCGTCACGATCAGCGCGCGATCCGCATGCTGCAGCGGTGCTGCGAAGCCGCCGCATACCACATCCCCCAGCACATCAAAAATCACCACATCGGTTTCATCCAGCAGGTGATGCTCTTTCAGTAGCTTGACGGTCTGGCCGACCACATAACCACCGCAACCGGTACCCGCAGGTGGACCACCGGCTTCGACACACATCACACCGTTATAGCCTTCGAACACAAAGTCTTCGACGCGCAATTCTTCGCTATGAAAATCTACCGTTTCCAGCACATCAATCACCGTCGGCATCAAGCGCTTGGTGAGTGTGAATGTGGAGTCGTGCTTCGGGTCGCAACCGATCTGCAGGACCCGCTTGCCCAATTTTGAAAACGCCACTGATAAATTCGATGATGTGGTGCTTTTACCGATGCCACCTTTGCCGTAGATGGCAAATACCTTGGCGTTACCGATATTGACTTTAGGGTCGAGCGAGACTTGCACACTCCCCTCACCGTCAGCGCGTCGTTCTCGACGAATCTCGCTTACCGGCACTGTGCTGATGTTCATGCTTTATCTCCCTCGTAGATACCTTCCAGTCGATCTTCCAATTCCTCACCGGCGCGACGCATGCCATCCAGCGTGTCTGCATCGGGAGTCCAGTAATTCCGTTCATACGCTTCCATCAGGCGGCTTGCGACACGCGCCGATGCTGATGGATTCAAACGCGCGAGTCGCTCGCGCATCTCAGGATCCAGTAAGAAGGTTTGTGTGAGCTGTTGATAGACCCAAGGCTGTACCTGCCCTGTGGTGGCTGACCAGCCCATGGTGTTCGTGAGATGTAACTCGATCTGATGCACGCCCTCATAGCCATGCGCCAGCATGCCCTCGTACCATTTCGGGTTGAGAGTTCGGGTACGCGTTTCAAGCGCGACTTGCTCGGATAAAGTGCGCACCGTGCCACCACCGCGGGTCTGGTCACCGATATACACCGGTGCCATTTCTGCGTCTGGCCCTTTGGCGCGCTTCACTGCGCGGCTGATACCCCCCAAGGTATCGAAATAGGTATCGATGGTGGTCACGCCGACTTCAACCGAGTCGAGGTTTTGGTAGGCCAGCTCAACACGCGATAGCACGCTGTTGAGTAACTGTGGCTGCGCTACCGGTCGACCACTGGTGCCGTAGGCAAAACCTTTGCGGCAGGTCCAGGCTTCGGCGAGTTCGTCTTCATCATCCCAACGACTGCAATCAATCAGGTGATTCACATTCGCGCCGTAAGTACCTTCGGCATTACCAAACACACGCAAAGCGGCAGTCTCGATATCACCGCCATGCTCATCCATCCAGGCCACGACATGCTTGCGAATAAAGTTCTGCTCGTGCGGCTCATCGGCTTGCGCAGCCAGCAGCGCCGCTTCGGCCAGCATGCGCACTTGCAGCGGCAGCAGATCACGGAAAATGCCCGACAACGTAATCATCACGTCGAGACGCGGACGACCGAGTGTCTCGAGTGGCAGTAATTGCGCACCGGCGAGTCGGCCATAGGTATCAAACCGTGGCGCGGTACCCATCAGCGCCATCGCTTGCGCAATTGGTCCGCCTTCACTCTTCAGGTTATCGGTACCCCACAACACCATCGCAATCGATTCTGGAAACGATCCGGTATCTTCATGGTGCTTGGCGAGCAAGCGCTCGGCTTGGCGCGCACCGTCTTTGACAGCATAGGCACTCGGCAAACGGAACGGATCAAAGCCATGCAGATTACGGCCAGCCGGTAGCACATCGGGTGAGCGCATCATGTCGCCACCCGGTGCGGGGCGCACATAACGGCCATCCAGCGCGGTCAGCATGCCATCCAACTCGAAATGCTCATGCAGCAGCTCATTGCTGGCAGACAGCTTGTGCATCAGCTCGCGCTGAGATTCACTGAGCTTGATTGCGGTGCCGGTCAGCATCGCCCGTATCGCCGCACGCAATTTATCATCGATGGTGGCACCGTGCGCTGCCTCGGCAATCGATAGCAACATATCGACCCGCTCGTCTACCGTTGGCGCCTTACCCACCACATGCAAGCCATGCGGTATCAGGGTGTATTCCAGCTCAAGCAGTTTTTCATTCAAGCCGATGATGGCTGTGTCGCTGTCACCATCCCAGACGGGTTCTGGTTGAGCCAGTTCAAGTTCGCACGCCTGCGACTGGATTAACGCGGCGAGTGCCGGACGCTCGTGATCTTCTTCCGGACCCAGCTGACGCCAGCGTGAGAGTGACGATTTAAGTTCATTCAGGCCGCGATATAACCCAGCCTCTGCCAGCGGCGGTGTGACATACGACACCAACGTGGCATTGGCACGGCGTTTGGCAATCGTGCCCTCAGAAGGATTATTCGCCGCATACAAATACACATTCGGCAGATCAGCAATCAGACGATCGGGCCAGCACGCCCCCGACATACCCGCTTGTTTACCTGGCATGAACTCGAGAGCGCCGTGGGTACCGAAATGCAGTACTGCGTGCGCAGCAAAGTCTTCACGCAGGTAGCGGTAAAACGCCGAGAAGGCATGCGTGGGTGCGAAACCTTTATCGAACAGCAAGCGCATCGGGTCACCTTCCACACCGGTCGAAGGTTGTACCGACACCATCACATTCCCGAAGCGTGCACCAAGCACATACAAATTGCGTCCATCAGTCAGATGTTTACCCGGTGCGGGTCCCCATTGCGCTTCAATCTCGCGTAGCCAGGGCTCACGCCGCACATGATCATCCGCGCTGATCTTGGCTAATACATTGGCGGGTGCGCCATGGTGCTCGGCGTTACCGTTCAGGATCGTGCGTCGCAACGCATCGACATCTTCGGGTAATTCAATGCTGTAACCGGCGCGCTGCATCGCGGCCAGTGTGTTGTAGAGCGACTCGAATACCGCGAGGAAGGCGGCGGTACCGGTACCACCGGCGTTTGGCGGGAAGTTGAATAGCACCACCGCTACCCGGCGCTCGGCACGCTGCGAGCGACGCAAGGCAACCATTTTGTCGACACGCGCGGCGATCATGTCCGACCGCTCGCTGCACGGCTGCATGTCCTGGCTGGCATCACTCACCTCGAACGTGCAGCCACGCGAGCAACCGGTGCACTTGCTGCCAGCGCCATCACTGCGACCACCATAGACCAGCGAGCCGCTTGAACCATCCAACTCCGGTAACGCCACCATCATGGTGGCCTCGACCGGTAACAAACCACGTTCCGAGCCGCCCCAGTGCTCAATGGTCTGAAACTCGACCGGTGTCACCGCCATGTACGGCACATCCAGCGCGCTCAGCATTTCCTCGGCGGCTTTGGCGTCGTTGTACGCCGGACCACCGACCAATGAAAAACCCGTCAGCGAGACAACAGCATCCACCGTGGCGCGGCCGTCTCTCATGAAAAAGCGCTCGACCGCAGGACGTGCATCAAGACCACTCGCATACGCGGGTAATACCGCGAAGCCGCGTGCTTCGAGTGAGGCAATCACGCCGTCATAGTGACGCGCATTACCCGCCAACAAATAAGAACGCATCAGCAACAGACCAATACTGGCCTTGGCATTATTCACGGAAGGTATGCGATCAATTCGCTCGCCCATACCTTTGTGCACGCCAGCACCTTTCATGCGCGGGTGATACAAACCGACTTCCGGGTATTCCACTGGTGCGCTCGCGGGTGCCTTGCCGCGCAAGCTCTTGCGCGCGCCATCGGCATAGCCATTCACCAGCAGCTGCACCATGCCCGCAATGTTTTCTTCGGAACCAGCCAGCCAATACTGCAGCGTCAGAAAATACGCACGCACGTCTTGTGCAGTACCTGGAATAAAGCGTAATAGTTTCGGCAAGCGTCGCAGCATCTTCATCTGCTGCGCACCGGCAGTCGCGGCGGGTTTGCCGTCGCTGCTCTTACCGCGTAGTTTTTTCAGGAAGGCCATCGGCCCACGCGTTGTGCCGTCCATGCTGAAACGGCCGATGCGTGTCAGTCGCATCACTTCACCCGCCGACATGATGCAGACCATGGCGTCACACTGATCCCGTCGCGCCTGCAAATCAGGTAGCACCGGCGTGAAGTGATCTTCCATGAACAGCATCGAGGCGATCACGATGTCACCCGTCGCAATATCTGCCTTGCAGCGTGCTAGCGCCGATGCATCATCCGCCCACTCGGACGCCGCATGAATACTCAGTGACACCGTCGGAAATCGCTGCTGCACCAGTCGTGAGGCACGTGCTGCGGCACCCGCCAGATGGTTATCCATCGTGACGATCACCACGCGCATCGCGCTATCAGCGGCTGTAGTAGGCTTTCGCGTCATACAAGGTCTCGATGGTGATCTGCTGCACGCCACGTTCTTTGGCGAAGCACTCCGTGTTGCGGCGGGCTTTACCGCGCACGAAGAAAGGAATCTTGCCGAGCTCGCGTTCGGCTTCGTTACTCCAGGTCGGAATCAACTCGCCCGCATTCGCGGGTTCAGGCACCGCAGCCGGCGCCACCACTTCCGGCGCCTCTGAAGGCTGGCGCTGTGGTGTGCACGCTTTACCTAAATGCGAGGGTGCTGCGTTTTCATTGAACTCGAAGTCGTCTTTGAACATGGCGATCAGGTGCTCTTCCAAGCCCATCATCAGCGGATGTACCCAGCTGTCGAACAAGACATTGGCGCCTTCAAAGCCCATCTGCGGTGAGTGCCGCGCCGGAAAATCCTGCACATGCACCGGCGCGGAGATGACTGCGCACGGCAATCCCAGACGCTTGGCAATGTGGCGTTCCATTTGTGTGCCAAGCACCAACTCCGGTGACAGCTCGGCAACACGCGCTTCAACTTCCAGGTAGTCATCCGTGATCAGCGCCTCAATGCCGTAGCGCTCGGCAGCAGCGCGTACCTCGCGCGCAAACTCCCGGCTGTAGGTACCGAGCCCAACCACGTCGAAACCGAATTCGTCTGCAGCGACACGCGCTGCGGTAATCGCGTGGGTGGCGTCACCAAACACGAATACCCGTTTACCGGTGAGATAAGTGGAATCGACTGACTTCGCATACCAGCCCGCACGCGAGCGTTCATCTTCCAACGCAGCATCCGCCTCAATACCCGCCAGCTGCGCTACCTCGCTAATGAACTCACGCGTTGCACGTACACCGATCGGTACGACGGTGGTGAACGGCATACCATGCGTGCGCTTCAGCCAATTGGCTGCTTGCTGCGCAATCTCCGGATACATCACGACATTGAATTCCGCCTCCGTCAATCGCGCCAAATCGCTTGGCGACGCCGACCATGGCGCAATCACATTCACGCGTATGCCCATGCGCTCGATTAAGGCTTGGATCTCGCGCAGATCATCACGATGACGAAAGCCCAGCGCAGCCGGGCCGAGAATATTGCAACTGGCGCGTTCAGGCTTTGCGCCTTCAGCGCGCGCACGTGTCAGCACGCGCACCATTTGGTAGAAGGTTTCTGCTGCGCCCCAGTTTTCTTTTTTCTGATACGACGGTAATTCCAGCGGCACAACCGGTACCGGCAGATCAAGTGCTTCCGCTAAGCCGCCCGGGTCATCCTGCAGCAACTCGGCGGTACACGAGGCACCCACCATCATCGCTTGCGGCTGAAAACGCTCGTAGGCATCGCGCGCGGCGCTCTTGAATAAGCCTGCGGTATCCGAGCCAAGATCACGCGCCTGAAACGTGGTGTACGTTACGGGTGGGCGTTTTGGTAAACGCTCGATCATGGTGAATAGCAAGTCGGCGTAGGTATCACCCTGCGGCGCGTGCAGTACATAGTGCACATCGCGCATGGCAGTAGCGATTCGCATCGCGCCGACATGGGGTGGGCCTTCATAGGTCCAGAGCGTCAGCTGCATAGCGCCTCCCGCTCTTTATTCAGCAAGGCACGACGGCGCAAAGGGCGCGCGAATAACTCAGCCAGATCAGCCGCTTGCTCGTAGCCATGCACAGGCGAGAACACTAATTCAATCGACCACTTGGTGGTCATGCCATCGGCTTCGAGCGGATTAGCAAGACCCAAACCACAGACCACGATGTCCGGTGCGTAAGCGTGGCAACGATCAAGCTGCTTCTCGACATCCTGCCCTTCCGACAGCGCGGTCCCCGCAGGTAATAGCGCGAGCTCCTGCTGCAAATGATCGCGATGCAAATACGGCGTACCGACCTCGGTCAGTTGCATACCTAATTCACGAGATAAAAAGCGCGCGAGTGGTATCTCCAGCTGCGAATCCGGGAAGAAGAAAATACGGCGGCCTTGCAGCCACTCGCGCTGCCGCTCGAGTGCTTTGATGGCGCGCTCGCGCGATGGCTGCGTCACCTGCTCGAAGCGCTGCAAGTCCACACCGAAGCTTTGCGCAGCAGCGCGCAGCCACTCGGTGGTGCCCTCAACCCCGAACGGGAACGGTGCAGCGATGCGCTGTGCGCCACGCTCTTCCAGCGCACGCGCTGTCTCAGCGAGAAACGGTTGGACCAATAAGTAGCGCGTGTGTTTGCCGAGGCTGGGTAAGGCGCGTGATGAACGCGGCGGGAAGAAAGAGAGTCGCTCAATCCCCATAGCACGCAAGTAACGCGCGAACTGATCTTCCACCACATCAGGCAAGCAACCCACAATCATTAAGCCGGGCGCAGCATCAGGGTCTTCTGCGGGCAACTGCGGCACCAGCGAGGCGAGGCAAGCATCTTCGCCTTGGGTAAAGGTGGTCTCGATACCGCTACCGGAATAATTCAGCACGCGCACATTCGGCAAAAACTGGCGCGATAGCCGCTCTGCCGCAGTAGCAAGATCAAGCTTGATGACCTCTGATGGGCACGAGCCAACCAGAAACAGCATCTTGATGTCGGGCCGGCGCGATAGCAGCTTGGTGACGACGCGATCAAGCTCTTCATTCGCGTCAGCAATACCCGCCAGGTCGCGGTCATCAATAATCGCAGTGGCAAAACGCGGCTCGGCGAAGATCATTACACCGGCAGCGGATTGAATGAGGTGCGCACAGGTACGCGAGCCCACCACCAGGAAAAACGCATCTTGAATTTTGCGGTGTAACCAGACGATACCTGTCAGACCACAGAACACCTCGCGCTGACCACGCTCACGCAATACGGGCGCCGTGGTACATCCGGTGTCAGCGGCAATAGGGATCACGGCGCTCATGCCGTCACTCCCGGTGATTGCTGAACGCCTGAAGAACCACCCGAGAGTTCAACCGCCGGATCAATTCCCGCTGCCTCGGATTCTGCCTGCAAGCGCGCAGCGCGCAGCTTCAGCAAGAACTGGGTGGCGTTGATGGCATAGGCAGCATACGCAGCCAGTGCCAACAACATTTGCTCGCGGATTGGCATGGAGCCGGTGAACAATGCCACCAGGTACGCTGTGTGTAGCGCTAGCACCAGCATGCTGAATACGTCTTCCCAGAAAAATGCGGGCGCAAACAGGTAGCGGCCAAACACCACCTTCTCCCAGATGCAGCCGGTGATCATGATGGTGTACAGCAATGCGGTTTTAATCACGACGGAGATGGTTGCGGCCTGCTCACCCTGCCCGCTCTGCAGATAGCGCAGCACCAGCACCACGCTGATTAAAAAGACCAAAAACTGCACAGGCGCGAGCACGCCCTGTACCAAGGTCCAGTGGGTCGCGTCGCGACGGGCCCGCTCCTCTGCGGTATATAGAGGCCGTGCCGGATCCGTGCCGTGTCTCCGTTGTTGCATGTCGTGCCCTCCGCCCTACAGGCTTTTCCCCTGAATGTAGGCCTATGGCAAGTATATGTCAATTAAACCTTACATCATTATTTGTTGACAGTTCCATGTCATTCGGGCATTTTTTTCATATTTCCTTGACGCAACGGGTCGGCCGGCGTACAACGAGCGACACCTACCCGGGGCATTCGCCCACGGGTGGCGGGTTCCCCACAGAGCCCACCCGAGAGAGAATCCGCGCTTCGTTCGGCCTGACGGCTGGCATTCCAAGGGTTCCGGACCAAGCAGGAGAGCGCAATGGACAGGAAGACCCAGACCAGCGGTTCTGGCGCTGCCGATACGAGGTTGGGCGCGAGCGACGGTGTTCGCCGCGTCCGCGACGTCGTAGAGACAGAGATCATTCCGCGCCTGGTGCATGCGCACGCCCAGCCGCGTAGCAACGCGCTTGAGCGGCAGCTCATCCGGCCTGCCGAGGTAGAGGCGTTCACGCGCGCGCTGCTGGAGCGCGCCCCGGATCACGCACAAAAGCTGCTCGATTTCCACTGCGAGCGCGGGATCCCGCTCGAGGGCATCTATCTGCAGTTATTTGTTGGCGCCGCTCATTTGCTCGGCGCATGGTGGGAGTCCGACGAAAGTAATTTTTCGCAAGTGACGCTGGCAATGACGCGTATTCACGCCATGCTTAACGAGCTCAGCCCCTCGTTTCATGCGACCGCCATGCGCTCGCCGCTCGAACGCGGCAGTGAGCGCCGCATTCTCATGACGACCCTGCCTGGACAGCACCACACACTGGGCTTGTCGATCTTGTCGGAGTTTTTCCGTCGCGAGGGCTGGGTGGTGCTGGCGATTCCTTCGCCAGAGCCGGGCTTGATTCAGGCTTCGCTATCAACCCACTGGTTTGATCTGCTGGCACTATCCGCCAGCTTGGACGCGGAGGTCGATGACCTTGGCAGCACCATCGCCGCCGCCCGTAAAACATCGCTCAATCCCCGCTTGGCCATCATTATCGGCGGCCCGCTGCTGGTCCGACAACCTCAACTTGGCACCACCCTCGGCGCCGACGGTGTCTCCACTGACGCGTTGGATGCGCTTGCGCTGGCCCAACGACTGGTACAAGCCCAGAAAGAAGTCAGACTAAATTGACACTTTGAAGTGACTGATTTAGTTGATCAATCCCGTAATTAGGATCACAATCAAGCCAGACATCTCGTATGATCCGGTTTGTTTCAGTTACCGGAATTCTTCAGCCCATGAGACTCCATGTTACTGCTGCCTCAGTGACCAAATTCGACGCCCCAAAACAATCCCTCTCCGGCCTAGGCACGGAGGCTGTGGCAGCGTTGCTGTCTGCTTCCGCCGATGTGGTACTGGTACTGGACGGGCAAGGCGTTATCCGCGACGTTTCCTCTACTAATGGCGTGCTGGCCAATGTGCGCGAAGCCGCCAACTGGACAGGCAAAGCCTGGCAGGACACCGTCACCATCGAAAGCAAATCAAAGATCGAGCGGCTACTGAAAGAATCCGAAAACGAAGGTCGCATCAGCTGGCGTCAGATTAACGTCGCTACCACTGATGGCCCCGATCTGCCGCTCTCGTTCTGTGCGCTGCGCGTCGGCCCCAAGGGCCGCACCATTGCACTTGGTCGCGATCTACGGTCGATGGCCGAGCTGCAGCAGCAGCTGGTTGATGCGCAGCAGGCGCTCGAGCGCGACTATCTGCGCTTGCGCCATCTCGAATCGCGGTACCGCATTCTGTTCGACCTGACCGCCGAAGGCGTGCTGGTGGTTGACGGTAAGAACATGAAGATTATCGAGACCAACCCGGCCGCCGCAGCCATCATCGGCGACTCGGTGCTGAAAGTAGTCGGTCGCAACGTCCTGGATTGCATCGACGGCGAAGCGCGCACCACAGTCGCCAAGTTACTTGACACAGTGCATGCCAGTGGGCAGCCGGATCAGATCTCCGTCAAGGTCGGTGGCGAGCGCTGCACGCTGTCGGTCTCCGTCATGCACGAAGAAGCGGGTGAGCTATTTCTGCTGCGACTGGGCAGCACCGCCGTCACCCCGGTAGCGGGCGCTGATGCGCGTGCCGAGTTGGTGCTGCGCGTGCTTGAGCAGACCCCGGATGCCTTCGTCATCACCAACAATGATGGCGATATTCTGGCAGTTAACAGAGCCTTTGCAGAGATGGTGCAGCTCGGTCGCGCTGAGCTCGCACTTGGCGAATCACTCGACCGGTGGCTGGGCAGAGCGGGCATCGACCTGAATGTGTTGCTGGCCAACTTGCGTCAGCGCGGTAACGTCAAGCTATTTGCCACCACGCTGCGCACGCAAAGCGGCGGCAGCATACCGGTCGAGATTTCTGCTGCGTCTGTGCCGCACAGCGATCTTGGCGGTCTGGGCTTTACGATCCGCGACGTCGGTCGACGGCTGGGTAACGAGAACGGCCGGCACGACATACCGCAGTCGGCTGAGCAGTTATCGGAACTGGTCGGGCGGGTACCCTTGCGCGAGATTGTGGGCGAGACCACCGATCTGATCGAAAAACTCGCGATCGAGGCGGCGCTCAAGCTCACCCAGGACAACCGTGCCACTGCGGCCGAGATTCTCGGGCTGTCACGGCAAAGCCTGTACGTCAAGCTGCGCCAGTACGGTATTGGCGGCCTCGGCGGCGACTAGCCCGGTCGCTGCGCCGCAGCGTAAATAGTCAATGACTCTCAAACGCGTCAACTTTTGTTGACGCACGGCAACCTGCCATGCAAAATCCTTGCATGGCGCGCCCTTCACTCTCCGCCGTAGCCGAGCTGCTGAAACCCATCACGTGGTTTCCGCCAATGTGGGCATTCGCCTGCGGCGTTGTCGCGTCTGGCGTCACCCTCGACGGCCAGTGGGCCTTGATCGGGGTCGGTATCTTGCTGGCCGGACCGATGGTGTGCGCCACCAGCCAGGCGGTGAACGACTGGTTTGATCGCCATGTCGACGCTATCAACGAGCCACAGCGGCCGATTCCCTCAGGACGCATGCCGGGGCGCTGGGGCCTCTATATCGCGCTACTCTGGACCCTGCTGTCGCTGATGGTCGCAACCGCGCTCGGCCCCTGGGGCTTTGGGGCGGCAATCGCTGGATTAGTACTCGCGTGGGCCTACAGCGCACCGCCACTCCGACTCAAAAATAATGGCTGGCTCGGTAACGCCGCATGCGGCTTGTCGTACGAAGGTCTGGCATGGGTCACCGGCGCGGCGGTGATGGCGGGGGGTGCGATGCCCGGCGCGCGCTCACTGCTGCTGGCATTGCTCTACAGCATCGCAGCCCATGGCATCATGACGCTCAACGATTTCAAATCGGTAGAGGGCGACCGCCAGATGGGTGTGCGATCGCTGCCCGTCAGGCTCGGCGTGCAAGGCGCAGCGCGCACAGCGTGCTGGGTGATGGTGCTGCCCCAGCTTCTGGTCATCCTCTTACTGCTTGAATGGCAGCGGCCACTGCACGCGCTCGCGTTGCTGCTGCTGGTACTCGGACAATTAAAACTAATGCAGCGTTTCGTAGCGTCACCCTTAGAGAGAGCATTGCAGCTCTCCGCGTTCGGTGTGCCGCTACTGGTGGCCGGCATGATGGTCGCCGCGTTTGCGCTACGTGGCCTGGGGGGATAACAATGACAAAAACATTTGGATGGGCGGAGATTATTCGGCTGGGTGCGGTGCAAGCGTCGCTCGGCGCTATCGTCGTTCTGATGACCTCAACGCTTAACCGCATCATGGTGGTTGAGCTCGCGCTACCGGCGCTACTACCCGGCGCACTGGTTGCGCTGCACTACCTCGTACAAGTATCACGCCCGCGCATGGGCCATGGCTCGGACCAGGGCTCGCGTCGCACGCCATGGATTATCGGCGGCATGGCGGTGCTGGCAATCGGCGCCATCATCGCCACCTTGGCCACGCTGCTGATGAATGCCTCACCCGTGCTAGGCCTGCTGCTGTCTGTGGCGGGTTTTGTGATGATCGGGCTGGGCGTGGGTGCTGCCGGCACCTCATTGCTGGTGCTACTCGCCATGCGCGTTGCAGCTGAGCGTCGCGCCGCCGCGGCGACCACGGTGTGGCTGATGATGATCGTGGGCTTTGCTGTTACCGCAGGCACCGCAGGCCAGCTGCTCGACCCCTACACTCCCGTCAGACTACTCGGCGTGACTATCTCGGTGTGCGCGATGGCGATGGCGATCACCTTGATTGCGCTGTTCCGTGTTGAGCATGATCCGGGCGACGAAGAATTTCTGCCTCATCACGCCGACGAGCAAGCGCGCGTGGTGCCGTTCCGAGTCGCCTTGAACGAAGTCTGGCAAGAGCCGCTCGCGCGTCAGTTCACCGTCTTCATCTTTGTGTCGATGCTGGCCTACAGCGCGCAAGATCTGATTCTTGAGCCGTTTGCCGGTACGGTGTTCGGCTACACACCGGGTGAATCCACCAGCCTATCGGGCGTACAGCACGCGGGTGTCCTGGTCGGCATGCTGCTAGTGGCATTGGTTGGCAGTCGCTTTGCGCGTGGACGCGTTGGCTCGCTGAAACTGTGGTGCGTGGGCGGCTGCATCGCATCGGCGGCTGCACTGGCGGGGCTTGCGGTCGCAGGCCACGTCGGACCACCTTGGCCACTCAAAGCGAATGTATTTTTAATGGGCGCCGCGAACGGCGCATTCTCGATCGCGGCGATCGGACAAATGATGCGGCTCGCGACCGAGGGGCGCGCTGCGCGCGAGGGCGTTCGTATGGGTCTGTGGGGCGCAGCGCAAGCGATTGCCTTTGGTTTTGGCGGACTCTTGGGCACTGCAGCCAGTGATCTGGCGCACTGGTTGATTGCCTCCACCGGAGTAGCTTACGGCAGCGTGTTCGCGCTCGAAGCGGTGCTGTTTATTGCCTCTGCCTTGCTGGCCAGTCGTATGACGATCGGCAGCAAACCAATAGCCGCTGCGCGTGAACATTCAGCGCAACCTTCTTTCAGCTAGAGCACGTCAACAGGAGCGGAACATGAACGATATCTATGACGTGGTAGTGGTCGGCGGCGGGCCAGCCGGTGCGACCGCCGCCAATGATTTATCCCGCAAAGGGCATCGCGTGCTGTTGCTTGATCGGGCTGGTCGCATCAAACCCTGCGGTGGTGCGATACCTCCACGCGCAATTCAAGACTTTGATATTCCCGATCACTTGCTGGTGGCGAAAGCACGCTCCGCACGCATGATTGCGCCCTCAGGCTCCAAGGTAGATATACCGATCGAAGGCGGCTTTGTCGGCCTGGTCGATCGCGAGGTGTTTGATGAGTGGCTGCGCGATCGTGCTGCAGATTCAGGCGCAACAAGGACCGATGGCAAATTCACCAGTGTCGGCATCGACACCGACGGGGTGCGCACCGTGTGCTACGTCAATGGTGACGATGGTGTCAAGCGGACCGTACGAACGCGCACAGTGATTGGTGCCGATGGCGCACGCTCAGCGGTGGCGCAGCAAACCGTACCCGGTGCAAACGATACAAAGTACGTGTTTGCGTACCATGAAATTGTGAAAGCACCTGAAGTGAAGCCGCAAGACTACGACGGCTCACGCTGTGATGTGTTCTATCAAGGCCATCTGTCACCGGATTTTTATGGCTGGGTGTTCCCGCACGGTGACACGCTGTCGATCGGTACCGGTAGCGCGGACAAAGGCTTTTCATTACGCAATGCCACTACCTCGCTGCGCACTGCGGTTGGCCTGCAAGACGCACAAACCGTGCGACGCGAAGGTGCGCCGCTACCAATGAAGCCACTCAAGTGCTGGGATAACGGTCGCGATGTTGTACTGGCGGGTGATGCGGCGGGCGTTGTCGCGCCTTCTTCAGGCGAAGGCATTTACTACGCCATGGAAGGCGGAAGACTGGCCGCGGATGCGGTGCATGCGTATCTGGCCACCGGTGATGCAAGTTGTCTGGCCATGGCGCGTAAACGCTTCATGCGCGCGCACGGTCGCGTGTTCTGGGTGCTCGGCATCATGCAGCACTTCTGGTACTCCAGCGACAAGCGTCGCGAGCGTTTTGTGGCAATGTGCCGCGACAAGGACGTACAGAAACTCACCTTCGATGCCTACATGAATAAACGCCTGGTGCGCTCCAAGCCGTTGGCGCATGTGAAAATCTTCTTCAAGGATATGGCGCACTTGCTGGGGCTCGCGCGAGTCTGAGCGACGATAGCTATACTGCGTGCACCAGCGGCGACGATGATATGCGCCGCATAAGCATTTGAGTCGTGTGAGTTGTTTGAGTCGTTTGAGTCGCGTGAGTCGCGTGAGTCGCGTGAGTCGTGTGAGTCGTGTGAGTCGTGTGAGTCGTGTGAGTTGTTTAAGTCGTTTCAGTAGTTTGATTGAGCCTACAGTCCATGCAAGCAGATAGCAGTAGTAAAAAACCGATCTATATCGCCCTACTACTGTCGTTGCTCGTGGGCGGCCTTGGCGGTGCCGCGACCGAGATCGGGCCTTGGTACTTCCAGCTGCAGAAACCCTCGTGGCAGCCGCCCGATTGGTTATTTGGGCCGGCGTGGACTACCATTTACATTCTCACCTCAATCGCTGGCGTCAAAGCCTGGCGACGCGCTGACGAGGTGCAGCATCGTTATTTTCTGGGCGCGCTGCTGCTGAATCTGGTGCTGAATCTTTTCTGGAGTTTGATTTTCTTTACCTCGCAGCGACCGGATATCGCGTTGCTCGAGGTCGTACCGCTCTGGCTATCGATTTTATTGATGGTGCTGCTGGTGCGAAGCTACTCGCCGCAATCAGCGCTACTCATGTTGCCTTACTTAGGATGGGTCGCGTTCGCCGCTTACCTGAATTGGACCATCGTCAAGCTGAATGCGCCGTTTTGAATGGAATCACACATGCGCGAGTAGCTCGGTCAACTCACCGACCAGCAGCTGCGCCTCCTCGAACTGCTCGTCACCAAAAAACTCACTCGCGACAATCACCACATCCAGCCCTGCCCCTTTGGCTGCGAGCAGGCCATTACGGGAGTCTTCTATCACGCAGCAGTGATCTGGCGCCAAGCCTAACCTTTCGAGCGCAATCAGATACGCCTGCGGGTCAGGCTTTTTAGCGGTCACATCCTCTCCACAAACAATCACGCTCGGCTGAGGCAGCGCCAGCGGCTGCAGCGAGTAACGCCACAAGGCATCCCAATTGGCACGGCTAGTCGTGGTGACCACACCCCATGAAATCGCGTTGGCATGTAGGGCGCGCAATAGCTCAGCGAAACCAGCACGGGCGGGAACCGCACCAGCGGCCATTATCTGCCCGTAATGTGAGTTCTTTGCCTTGTGTACTAAGGTTAATTGCTCACGCAGCGCCTCTGAGTCTTGACCAATATCTTCAGCGTGACGAAGCAAGCGCTCGAAACCACCCGCAGTCTTTAATAATCCGTGATAATCGTCGCGGCTCCAGCGCCATGGCAGGCCAACCTGCTCAAACGCGCGATTAAATGCCGGCAAATGCGCATAGCCCTCGGTTTCGGCAATCGTACCGTCCACATCAAACAGCACACAGCGACGCTCACCAAGAGGCCTCATGATGAGGGATCGCTATAGCGCACGAAAGAAACTTGGCACGTCACGGATATCGGAGATAACACGGTCCGGCATCGCGTCCTCGATGGGTCGGCCCAGGTTATAGCCATAGTTAACCGCCCAGCACACCACACCGGCCGACTTGGCGGTAGCGACGTCAATCTCCGAGTCACCGACAAACAGCGCTTCACCCGCGCTCAGACCCATCTGCGCAAGACAATGATCGATCACCGCAGGATTAGGTTTTTTTACGGGCAGCGAGTCGCCGCTAATAATCATGTCAAACGAATCGATTAACCCATGCTGCTCCAACACTCGCGCAGTGAAGCGCGACTCTTTGTTGGTTACGATGGCTTGTTTCAGGCCTGCCTCGCGGGCGCGCTTGAGCGTGTCGAGCACATGCGGGAAGGCGCGGCTGTGCGTACCCGCAGTTTTTTCGTAGTGCATGACGAAGCGCTCCATCACCTTATCCCAAGGCGCATCCATCGGCCCCTGCGTATGCTGCCAGGCGGTTTTCATCAGCCATCCGGTACCGTGACCGATCCAGTCGCGAACCTGCTGCTCAGTGACCAGCTCATGGCCGAAATCATGCAGGGTCTGGTTCACCGCTTCGGCAATCTCGCCGGCGGTATCCAACAGCGTGCCATCCAGGTCGTACATTACGATTGCCATTGCATCCTCCGATTCAGACGCGACGTCTGCGATCCATCAAGCGCAGAATCATCGGGGTAAAGATTAATTGCATAGCCAGGCCCATTTTCCCGCCCGGTATGACAAAGGTATTTGGTCGCGTCATCCACGACCGCTCGATCATTGAAAGTAAATAAGGGAAGTCGATACCTTTGGGGTCAGCAAATCGAATCACCACCATGCTCTCGTCGGCACTGGGAATATCTTTCGCGATAAAAGGATTAGAGGTATCTACGGTTGGCACACGCTGAAAATTTACATGGGTGCGTGAGAACTGCGGACAAATATGGCGGGTGTAATCAGGCATGCGGCGAAGGATGGTATCCATGACCGCTTCTTGCGAGTAACCGCGCATATTTTGATCGCGATGCAGCTTTTGTATCCACTCCAGGTTGATAATCGGTACCACACCAACCAGTAAATCAACATGTGACGCAACATCAGCGCCGTCACCGACATAGCCACCATGCAAGCCTTCATAAAACAGTAACTCGGGCTTATCTTCCATCTCGCGCCACGGCGTAAAAGTACCCGGCTCCTGCCCGAACTCTGCAGCCTCAGCGTCGTCGTGAATATACTTACGGACACGGCCCTTGCCCGATTCCCCAAAGGTGCGAAACGTATCAGCAAGGTCGCCCAGTAAATTCGCCTCCGGGCTGAAATGACTGAAAGAATAATTACCCGCCGCCTGCCGCCGCTTCACTTCTTCGCGCATCTCAAGCCGGTTGAAACGGTGCATTGAATCCCCTTCCAGAATCTGCGCGCGGATACCCTCGCGGCGGAAGATATGCTGGAAGCTTTTCATGACAGTCGTCGTACCGGCGCCTGAAGAGCCAGTAATTGCGACGATGGGATTTTTTACAGACATTACGAACTCCAATAAAACGATATCCTGGATCTCACATCAATTTGCAAAGAGGGACCGTTCTTGAAACAGCGGCGAGGTGTAGCGCTGATCGGCACCACTGTCATAGTCGCGATGGTAGCGCTCGATACGCTCCACCTCGTTACGCGAACCGAGAATGACCGGCACGCGCTGATGAATCTCATCAGGGCTGATATCCAGGATGCGTGAGCGACCTGTAGAACCAAGACCGCCCGCCTGCTCCACCACCATGGTCATCGGATTCGCCTCGTACATCAGGCGCAGACGACCCGCCTTACTCGGGTCTTTCATGTCGCGCGGGTACATAAACACACCGCCACGCATCAGAATGCGATGCACCTCAGCCACCATGCTGGCAATCCAGCGCATATTGAAATCACGAGCACGCACATCATTTTTGCCGGCTTTACACTCAGCGACATAGCGCTGAATCGGAGGCTCCCAGAAGCGCTCATTACTCGCATTAATCGCAAACTCGCTGGTATCTGCAGGCACCTCGATATGCGGGTGCGTCAAAATGAAATTACCGACTTCTCTATCTAATGTGAAACCGTGCGTGCCTTTACCCACTGTGATCACCATCATCGTGGCGGGGCCGTAAATCGCGTAGCCCGCCGCGAGCTGCTCGCTCCCTGGGCGCAGATAATCATCGACCGTTGGCGCTCGGCCGTCAGGCGCACGCAATATGGAGAAAATAGAACCGACCGAGACGTTGACGTCAATATTCGATGAGCCATCCAACGGATCGAATATTGCAAGAAAGCGGCCGCTACCATCTTGCGGATCGATTTCTTGCGGATCATCGACTTCCTCAGAGGCGAGGCCCGCCACTAAACCACCCATCGAAAACGTATTAATAAAAGCGACGTTAGACAGCACATCCAATTTTTTCTGCGTCTCGCCTTGCACGTTGGTGCTATCCAGACTACCAAGCACGTCACCCAGCATGCCTTTGGACGTCATCGCTGAGATCGCTTTGATGCAGGCAGCAATATCCACCAGCAGCGCTGCCAGATCACTTTGCTCAGGCGAGCCCTTCAGTTGCTGGATCAGGAATTTGGAAAGCGTGGTACGACCCTGATGCATGGCGATATCCTCAGTGATGATGACAAATGATTGCTACACAGTGCGCTCGTTCGCACACTTACGACGACTGCGCGTCGAGCCCACCCGAAAAAACACGCGAGGCACGAATATCCTCGGCGCAGATGGTTGATAAAGCGTCCGCATCGACGCTGGCATTACCCGCCATCGCCTGCCGGAAGATGCGATTCGCCTGGCGCAAACGCGCGCGATCCAGCGCATTGCGAATCGAGCGCGCATTCGCAAAATGCGGCTGCTGCCGACGCAGCTGAATATAGGTCTGCATGACCTGCTGCGCCTCATCGTCGAGCTTGTAATTCATGGTGCCGACCATACGTGTTGCAATCTGCACCAGCTCGGTCTCGCTGTAGTCCGGAAAATCAATATGATGCGCGATACGAGACGACATACCGGGGTTGGAACGAAAGAAGGTATCCATGCGGTCCTTGTACCCAGCCAGTATCACCACCAGATCATCGCGGTGATTTTCCATCACCTGCAGCAGAATCTCGATCGCCTCCTGACCATAATCCCGCTCATTCTCGGGTCGGTACAGATAATAGGCCTCGTCGATGAATAGTACCCCACCCATCGCCTTCTTCAGTACTTCTTTGGTCTTGGGAGCGGTGTGGCCGATGTACTGGCCTACCAAATCATCGCGCGTGACGGACACCACATGACCTTTACGCACGTAACCAAGGCGATGCAGTATCTCCGCCATTCGCATCGCTACCGTGGTCTTGCCGGTGCCGGGATTACCCGTAAAGCACATGTGCAAGCTCGGCGTACCCGCCTCCAGACCCAACTGGCTGCGTGCCCGCGACACCACCAGAAATGCGGCGATATCACGTATGCGTGCCTTTACCGGCGCCAGACCCACCAGCTCCTTCTCGAGCGACTCAATGACCGGCTCAATCTCTGCATCGCGCAGTATCTGCTGCAGATCGACCGACGTTGGTGGGGATGCTATGTCAACCGCTTCACTCATTACCGCTGCCTCTCAGATCAGCTGTAACGATGACCGGCCGGACGCGTCGCTGCATAGCTATGCGTGGTGTAACGAATAGTACGACCGTGCTCTTCCGTGCGCTGCAGACCAAAGCCAGGCTCATGCGAAGGACGCTGCACAATAAAGCTCATCACCATCGATTCCACGCCGCGCGTATTGTCGAAGGCATTGACCTTGATATACGTCTCGGCATGTTCCTTGCGGCAAGCGTTCACCTCATACAGCACCGCGGCGCCATCGCGCATTTCAAACATGGGGATGCCCCACATATTCCAGTAGCAGTTACGTGGATGCGGGTCATCGGTCCATTCAACCGATAAGGCCCAGCCTTTACTAATAGCGTAGTCGACCTGTGCGCGAATCTCTTCGTCAGTCAGGTCAGGCAAAAAAGAAAATTGCCCTTGGGTGATTTTCATTGTTAATCCTTAGTTCGTAGGTATTTATTCAGTCAGCGCTTAGCAACTGGATCCCGGCGCAGGCCGGGATCCAGCATCTCTGCACCTATGTTCAAGATGCAGTTGGCGTGGTGACGAAGTCCGGCGTATCGGTCGACGTATAGTTGAATGACACGTCTTTCCAGGTCTCGAGTGCCACCTCGAGCGGCTTGCACCACTTGGCCGCGGCGCGCAAGATATCTGGTCCTTCATTGGCAATATCCTTTCCTTCGTTGCGCGCCTTCACCATCGCCTCAAGACCAACTCGGTTGGCAATCGCACCTGCTTGAATACCGCTCGGGTGACCAATCGTGCCACCACCAAACTGCAGCACGACATCGTCACCAAACAGCGTAATTAACTGATGCATCTGACCGACATGAATACCGCCCGAAGCGACTGGCATGACTTTTTTCAAATCGCACCAGTCCTGATCAAAGAACAAACCACGCGATAAATCCTGATGGTTGTAGGTCTCACGGCAGACGTTGTAGTAGCCCTGTACCGTCATGGGGTCGCCCTCGAGTTTGCCCACTGCAGTACCGGTGTGCAGGTGATCAACACCTGCCAGACGCAGCCACTTCGCCATCACGCGGAATGACACACCATGATTTTTTTGGCGTGTGTACGTACCATGACCCGCGCGGTGCATATGCAGAATCATGTCATTCTTGCGGCACCAGTTCGACATCGACTGAATCGCGGTCCAGCCAACAATCAGATCGATCATGACGATGTTTGAACCGAGCGATTTTGCAAACTCGGCGCGCGCGTACATCTCTTCCATGTCCGCGGCAGTCACATTCAAATAGTGACCTTTAATCTCACCGGTGTTTGCCTGTGCTCGGTTAACGGCTTCCATACAAAACAAGAAGCGATCGCGCCAGTGCATGAAAGGCTGGCTGTTGATGTTCTCGTCATCTTTGGTGAAATCCAGTCCACCGGTCAGGCCTTCGTACACTACACGGCCGTAGTTTTTGCCGGATAGACCGAGCTTGGGCTTCATCGTCGCACCCAGCAAAGGGCGGCCAAATTTATCGAGGCGCTCGCGCTCGACAATAATGCCGGTCGGCGGGCCTTTAAAGGTTTTTACATAAGCCACCGGAATACGAATATCTTCCAGCCGGCCTGCTTTTAGCGGCTTGAATGAGAACACATTGCCGATCAGCGAAGCGGTCATATTCGCGATCGAGCCCTCTTCAAACAAAATAATGTCGTAGGCTATGTAAGCAAAATACTGCGGCTCTTTGCCGGTACCCTCACCGGTGCCGGGCACCACATCAACCCGGTAGGCTTTGGCCTGATAGCTCTCATGCGCAGTTAACAGGTCCGTCCATACCACTGTCCAGGTGGCTGTCGATGATTCACCGGCAACCGCGGCAGCCGCTTCAATCGCATCAACGCCCTCTTGCGGCGTAATTCGAAAAACACAGATAACGTCAGTCTCTTTCGGCTCATAGTCAGGCCGCCAATAACCCATCTGCGCATATTTCAGTACGCCACCCTTGTAGCGCGTCTTAACATCGGTGATACGACCATCTACCGGCTTATTCATTGCTATTTCCCCTGTCGAGCGCCCGCTGAATCCGTCGAGCATGCCCGAACTCTAGTTGCTGCAATGCTTAAGGTATATTCATTAAATATGTTCATTTGGTTCAGCCTTTCTTATCGGATCTGAAGTTGAAGAATTTGAAACTTCTCCGCAATCTCACCTTGCGGCAGCTGCGGGTTTTTCTTGCTGCAGCGCGTCATTTAAGCTTTTCAAAGGCCGCCGAGGAATTAAGCCTGACCGCGCCAGCGGTGTCGATGCAGATAAAAGAGATGGAGAGCGATCTCGGCGTAGAGGTATTTGCGCGCACCGGCCGTCGGGTCGAGCTGACCACCGCCGGAGAGTACTTTCTGGTCTACGCAAAGCGTGTCGCGGTGACGCTGCGCGAGGCTGAAATCACGCTGGCCAAGCTGCGCGGCGCCGAACCCGGCACGCTTCGCATTGGCTTGGTCAGCACCGCCAAGTATTTTTTGCCGCAATTACTGGCGCGCTTTCGCCAGGAGCATTTCGGTTTGCAGGTAAGGCTTGAGGTGCGCAACCGCGATCAGATGGTCGAGTTGCTGCGGGATGGCGATATTGATTTGGCAATTATGGGCCGCACACCCGCCGATATGGATACGCGGGTCGAGGTATTCGCCGAGCACCCGCATGCATTCATCGCCCACCCGGATCATCCGCTCGCGCGCGCGCAAGGCATTGCGCCGATTGCGCTGAACCAGTTTGAGCTGGTCACGCGTGAGCAAGGCTCGGGCACGCGGGTCTTGATGGAGCGCTTCCTGAAGGAACGCGGCCTAACCCCGCGCATCTCCATGGAGATGTCCTCGAATGAGAGCATCAAGCAAGCAGTGATCGCCAACCTCGGTATATCCTTCGTCTCATTGCACACCGTGGGCCTGGAAGTCACGCACGACAAAGTAGTGGTGCTCGATATTGACGAGACGCCGATCACGCGTGCGTGGCACGTGGTTGCCCTGAACGGTAGCGCGCAGTCTCCGGCAGCCGAGGCATTCCGCTATTTTGTGCTTGAGCATGGGGCGGAGATACTAGAGGAACTCCATCCCAACCTGCGTAAGCGCCGCGACGGATAATGCATGCCGTCGCGGGTAAATCAATGACACTTGGCTCGCTTCAAACTGTGAGGCCGACGCATTCACTCCATATTCGCTCAACAACCTCGCCTGCCTTAGGGATATCGCGGATAGCACCGATGCCCTGCCCAGCATACATCGCCATCTCTTGCGGCTTGCCCTGAGTGACGACAAAGGCGGGGAAAAGGCTGTAGCGCGCGAATTTCATATCGCCGATAGTACCGACGACATCGCCCTCGCCTGGTCTCAAGCCAGCCCATTGAGCCCCTGAAGCCTCCCAAGCATCAAGTGTTGGGTTACGAAGTACACGATGTAGGGCACCCGGCCAACCACCGTCGAAGCAAACAGTGAGTGCAGTGTCCGACGAGCGTGCATTAATCATTCTTTGCTTGTACTCCGGATGGCTCGGGTACTCTTTTGTCGCCGCGAATCGTGTGCCGAACACCCCACCCGATACGCCCATCAGCAACACTTCACGCAAGTCTTTACCAGTCGACAGACCACCAGCCACCAGCAACGGTGTCTTACCAGCGGTCTCCAACGCACGCGGCAGGTTATCTCGCCAACTTCCCTGCGCCTGAACATGCCCACCGGCCTCCTGACCCTGCAAGCTGATGTAATCAGCACCCACATCCAAAGCCTGTTTGACACCATCTGCGGTGCTGACCTGCATACCGAATTTCGAACCGGCGGCGCGGATCATCGACACTTGTTTTTTATTGGGTGTACCGAAAGAAAATTGAATCACTGGCGCCCCGGCATCGAGCGCAGCCGGCAGCGTGCCCGCACCAAACGTGAGTACATAGCCAATCGCAAACGGTGCTTTGGTCAGTGATCGTGTCGCTTTAACGTAATCGCGCACCTCTTGCTCCGGTGACCAAGACATACCGATCCCACCCATACCGCCTGCGTTTGAGACAGCCGCAGCAAGATCGGGCGTCGATCCACCAATCACCGCTTGAACAATCGGATACTTGATACCCATCTTTTTGACGAAGGCTTCCGACTTGCCGGAAAGCTTGTAACCAGTAACGTCAGCAAGAGCTTCGCCCCCCATCATGACGGAGGCGGAGGCCACCAGGCTTCCGAGTGAAAACGCGCGGCGCGACTCATCCATCCCTGTCTCCTTGAGTCCATTAATCGTTAGGCACTACTACTGGACCGCTCTATCGGCGGCACCGGAGATAACATAGGCCCCGCTACGGGAATAGGCTCGGACAGTAGTGAACAGGAGGGTTGGACCGAAGCGAACAGAAGGTCCTTGGGAAGGGCGTCAACCAGCGGCAGACATCATCTGCGACCGCCGAAAATCCGAAGGGGTCATGCCAGTGAGTTGCTTGAAGCGGCGATTGAAGTAGGAAATGTCGCGAAAGCCCAGATTGAAAGCGATGTCAGTGATCAACAGCTTCGACACTGAAGCTTGGCTCAACAACGATTTCGCGCGCTCAATCCGAAGCTTACATAGATGCTCAGAGACGGAGTTTCCGGTCACTGAAAAAAGCTTGTGTACGTAGCGAGCCGAGATACCAAACGCACTGGCTATCTTTTCAGCGCCCATATCCTCGTCTTCAAGATGTCGACTTAGATAACTCAACATTGCGGCGCGCTTTGCGTCGGTATCTGGGGCTGGTTCATCATCCCGCTCGTCGACAACTACAAAACAACCCAGCAAGCCGATGACATGAGAGGCGATCAATTCAGCAGGCATCGTTTGCGATTCGGCAGACAAAAGTGAAAGCGACGCATAACTAAATAAGGCGTTAGCTAATTCCTTATGAACCGGCGATCGTGCAGAAGACCAGCCTCCGCATCTCAGTAATTGCTCGGGTACCTTAGAGCGCGGTACCTCGAGAGAAAATAGGTCGAAATGTGCGCGGTGAGCAATCTCGAACTCCTCTGTGGTGTCGACTACGACCAAATCCATTGGCGAAGCTGATATTTCGCGGCCTCGCTGGCGTGTACTCCCCAGTCCGCTGATCTGAAGGTTGACGAAACAGACATCCCTCTCACCAACGCGTATGTGTTCTGCCAGGCGGTTGACCTTGTGCCCCGAGGCACTCACGCGAGAGATCTGGATATCTCCCACGGTGGTTTGCACAATCTGCCCTGTAAAAGGGGCACCGGGATTCAAGTTCGTCGGCTCCAGACGAACGAAGGCCTGAGCGAGATCATCCGCCCATTTGCGAAAGCTACCTGTGTCAGGTTCTGCTGTCGTTTGCCAGCGCATATAAAAAGTCAATGGTTAACTAACCAATCTAAAGCTTCATGCTAACGCTCGATACCCCAGCCGATGGGATACCTGCTCTGCACATTCACTAATTTTCTTCACGTTGTCATGCTCCCAGCTGACATCGAAGCTACCTGCTGGGCCGATCGCGGTGATGCCGAGTTTGATAGCGCCGCTGTGCTCAAATACCGGCGCACAGACCGCATTGATACCTGGGATGGGATTACCCTCGACGCGCGCCATACCCCGCTTGCGAATATCCACCAAGATTTTTTCTAGGGCGCCCGACTTCATATCGGCTGCACCAAAGTCACTGGCCACACCGCTGCGCCGCTCTTGCTCGACCATGCGCTCAACTTGCTTTGGTGGCAGAAATGCAGCGAACACGCGGCCGGTAGCCGTCGCCTGGATCGACATCACGGTACCGGTCCGCATATTGACGTGGATGGGGTAGCTCGACTCGCTGATGTAAATAATCGTTGGACCGCGATTACCCAGGACCGAAAGACCGATCGTCTGATCAATGTCGGCGGCAAGCTGCGTGATAACCGGTATCGCAATACGCACAGGGTCGAGCAGCTGCAAACTGATCAAGCCGAGCTGCAAGGCGAAAGGCCCTAGCTCATAGCGGCCGGTCAGGGGGTTTTGCTCTACCAAGCCAAAGCTACCAAAGCTCACCAAATAAGGATGTGCCTTTGCCGACGGCATATTTGCTTTTTTTGCAAGCTCACCCAGACTCATCGGCGCGCCCTCCTCGACCAAGGCGGTCAACAGGCGCCCACCGATCTCGATGGATTGGATGCCACGGCTTTTTTTGTCTTCCATGCAAAGGCTTCCGGAGTGGAGACGAGTTAGTTTACGGATGGCTTAAGCCTATGTAAATAGTTCGGCATTATCAAATAGATTGACTAAGGACGAATGCCAGGTTACTCTATTTTTGTTTGTGGCAGGCATCATTCCTATCTAAATTGCGACTTTTGTATTTGTCTGGCCGTAAACCGCATAGAGGATTCAATGACTGACAAGAAATTCGCCTCGCAGGGTGACCTGCAAGAAAAAAAGACCAGCTTCATCAAGCTGTCTGACAACGCCTACGCCTACACCGCCGAGGGTGACCCTAACTCTGGCGTGATCATCGGCGATGATTCCGTGATGGTGATTGACACCACCGCCACACCGGCGATGGCGCAATCACTCATCAAACACATTCGCGACATCACCGATCTGCCGATCAAATACGTCACCCTTACCCACTACCACGCAGTGCGCGTGCTGGGTGCATCGGCGTATTTCAATGAAGGTGCACAGCAAATCATCGCCTCGCGCGGCACCTATGAATTGATCGTTGAACGTGGCGAGCAGGACATGCGCTCCGAAATTGATCGCTTTCCGCGATTATTTGCGGGTGTCGAGACCGTACCCGGCCTTACCTGGCCGACACTCGTATTTGAAAAAGAGCTCACGCTATTCATGGGTAAGCTCGAGGTGAAGATCATGCACGTTGGCATGGGCCACACCAAGGGCGACACTATCGTCTGGATACCTTCGCAAAAGGTATTGTTCTCGGGTGATCTGGTCGAGTATGGTGCAGCCGCCTACACCGGCGATGCACAACTCGAAGAATGGCCGCACACGCTGGAAGTACTGCGTGCGATGAATGCCGACAAACTCGTTCCCGGACGCGGACCTGCGCTAATGAATCCGCAAGAAGTCAATCAAGGCATCGACTACACCCAAGACTTTGTCAGCACCTTATTAAGCGCTGCCAAAGAAGCCGTCGCACAAGGCCTGGATCTGAAAGGCGCGATGAAACACACGCGCAGCAAGATGGATCATAAATTTGGTCATGTGTTCATCTATGAGCACTGCCTGCCATTTGATGTGACGCGAGCCGTGGACGAAGCCAGTGGTATCAAACATCCACGCATCTGGACAGCCGAGCGCGATAAGGAGATGTGGCACGCGCTGCAAGACTAAGCATGCATCAGGCTTACCGGTATCAATCATTCCCCTTCGTCGCACCGCCCGAGCTCAGTAGCGGCGAGGTGGCGCACCATCCGTTGATCGTGATCGGCTGCGGGCCGGCCGGCTTAGCGGCAGCGATCGACGCCCGCCAACACGGTATACCTGTTCTGCTGCTGGATGATGACGATACCGTCTCGGTCGGCTCGCGCGGCCTGTGCTACGCCAAGCGCACACTGGAAATTCTCGATCGGCTCGGTTGTGGTGATTCCGTAGTTGCCAAAGGCGTGGGTTGGGATGTGGGTCGAACTTTCTTTCGCGAGGAAGAAGTCTTCAACTTCAACCTGCGGCCGCAGACCGGCTCCAAGCGGCCCGGCATGGTTAATCTGCAGCAGTACTACTTAGAAGAGTACATGGTGAAGCGCGCGCTCGATGTGGGTGTACAGATTCGCTGGAAACATGAAGTGACCGCAGTATCACCGCATGATGATCATGTGGCCCTCACCGTCTCCACGCCTGAAGGCAGTTATCAGATTAAAGCTGACTGGTTGATTGTGGCGGATGGCGCGCGCAGCCCGGTACGCGCCATGCTTGGCTTGGATGTCGAGGGCAAGGTGTTCATGGATCGTTTTCTGATTGCTGATGTAATCATGAAAGCGGATTTTCCTGCCGAGCGCTGGTTCTGGTTTGATCCGCCGTTTCATCCGAATCAATCCGTGCTGCTACATCGCGAGGCCGACGATGTGTATCGGATTGATTTTCAGCTGGGTTGGGATGCCAACCCTGAAGAAGAAAAAAAACCCGAGCGCGTCATTCCTCGTATTAAAGCCATGCTGGGTGATGAACGCGAGTTCTCGCTCGAATGGGTCAGTGTGTATACCTTCCAGTGCCGTCGCATGCGTGACTTCCGCCATGGCCGTTGTCTGTTCGCCGGTGACGCCGCGCATCAAGTGTCGCCGTTCGGTGCGCGCGGTGCCAACTCCGGCATACAAGACGCCGACAACTTAATCTGGAAACTGAAACTAGTGATGGATGGACGCGCGCCATTGCGTCTGCTGGACAGCTATACCGACGAACGCGGCTTCGGCGCGGACGAGAATATTCTTAATTCCACCCGCTCAACCGATTTCATTACCCCCAAAGGGCCTGTGAGTCAGACCTTTCGCAATGCCGTGCTCGCGCTTTCACGCAGCTTGCCATTTGCACGTAAGCTGGTGAATTCAGGCAGGCTGTCTGTACCAAGTTTCCTGACTGATTCGGTGCTTAATACGCCCGACAGCGAGCCTTTCACTGGCGACATGGTGCCGGGTGCGCCGATGGATGATGCGCCGCTACTAAAAGATGGTCAGCTCGTGTGGTTGATCGATCAAATGATTGGCCAGTTTCAGCTACTGTATTTCTGTGAAGACGCGAGTGCTGTGTCGGTCGGTATGCAACGCCAATTACTCGGGCTGCATGAGACGTCAATTCCGATTACCACGCTGGTGATAGCACAGCGTGGCAGTACACCGGGCTTGAATGTATTGCTGGATCATGAAGGTCTGGCATTCTCAAGATACGATGCCACTGACGGTACCTGCTACGTCATACGCCCAGACCAGCACGTGGCTGCGCGCTGGCGCGAGACCGAGGTTTCACGCATCGTTGCCGCAGTGGCACGCGCGACGGCAAATTTTGTTGAGGAATAAAGATGTCATTGATCACTGAGCCAAATTTTCATGAACCCGGCAAACGCTATTTTCGCGATTTTTCGCCCGGCGATGATTTTTATCAGTTGCTGATTGATACGCATCGCGATCTGAGCGAATCACAAAGTGCGATGTTGAATGCCAAGTTGATTCTGATTTTGGCCAACCACGTCGGTGACATCAGTGTGCTGCGCGAAGCGATGCAGATCGCTCGGCAGAGTACAGACGCACATTAAAAAGCTATCTTGTCAGTTCGCGAGTCGCGTGGCTATCGCCTTGCTACCGCGCTGATAAGGCCGGCCCCAAGCTGAAGGAGCATCCATGCACATCGAGCGTATTCACCATGTAGCCTACCGCTGCAAAGACGCCAAGCAAACCGTGGAGTGGTACACCAAGCATCTGAATATGCAGTTCGTATTGGCGATTGCAGAGAACGAGGTACCCTCCACCAAAGCGCCTGATCCTTATATGCATGTGTTTTTGGATTTTGGAGGCGGCAATGTTCTCGCTTTCTTTGAGCTACCCACGCAGCCGGAGATGGATAGAGATCGCAACACCCCAAGCTGGGTGCAGCACCTCGCCATGAAGGTCGATTCGCTTGAGACTCTGCTTGAGACCAAGGCCAAGCTGGAAGCTGCGGGTATTAGCGTGATTGGTCCGGTCAACCACACGATTTTCAAAAGTATTTATTTTTTCGACCCGAACGGCCATCGTCTTGAACTTGCCTATGATTGCGGCACGCCTGAGATGCGTAACAAACTCGATGCCGTGAAATGGGAGATGCTGGAAGAGTGGAGCAAAACCAAAAAAGCACCGCAGCATGCCGCTTGGATGCATGATGGGAGTGTGTCACCGTGAGTCTGCTCAACGAAACCCATGACCCTACGCTCAGCAGCTGGGTCGCCTCCGCCAACCTGCCCGGTACTGACTTCCCGATTCAAAATCTGCCGTTTGCGGTGTTTCGTCGCAAAGATAGCGAAGAACCATTTCGCGGTGGCGTTGCGATCGGCGATAAGGTGCTCGATATCGCTGCCCTGTGCAGAAAAAATATTCTCGATGGCGATGCGCAGCGCACTGCTGTGGCGGCATCTGCCAGCACGCTTAATAACTTCATGGCGCTTGGCCACACGGCCTGGAGCAGCTTGCGTCTGGCGTTGTCGCGTTTGCTGCGTGAAGACGCAAAGCAACAAGCCATCACCGCGCAGTGTCTGCTGGAGTTAGAAGATGTCGAGGTCGCGCTACCTGCGCACATCGGTGACTACACCGACTTTTATACCTCGATTCATCATGCCACCAACGTCGGCAAATTATTTCGCCCGGATAATCCGCTACTACCCAACTACCGTTGGGTGCCGATTGGCTATCACGGCCGCGCCTCGAGTATTGTGCTGTCGGGGCATGATGTGCATCGTCCACGAGGACAGCTGATGCCACCGGGCGCAGAAAGCCCGACACTCGCGCCGAGTAAACGATTGGACTTTGAGCTTGAGCTGGGCATTTTTGTTGGTACCGGAAATTTGCTCGGCACGTCTATTCCTATGGCGGATGCCGAGCAGCATGTGTTTGGCGTTTGCTTGCTGAATGATTGGTCGGCGCGCGATATTCAAGGCTGGGAATATCAACCCCTTGGGCCATTTCTCTCCAAGAGCTTCGCCACCAGCATCTCGCCATGGATAGTCACGCTGGAAGCACTCGCGCCCTACCGCTTGCCTTTCACGCGCGACGCGAATGAACCGCAGCCATTACCCTATTTAGACGGCGAACATAATCGTGCGTTGGGCGCATTCGATATTCAACTTAAGGTGACGCTTGAAACGCCCGCGATGCGAGAGGCCAATGTTCCACCGCATACGATCTGCCAAACCAATTACAAACACGCTTATTGGACACTGGCACAGTTGATTACACATCACACGGTCAATGGCTGCAATCTGCAAGCAGGTGATTTACTGGGCAGTGGCACACTCTCGGGCCCGGAATCGCACCAACTTGCTGCCCTGCTTGAAATTACCCATGGCGGGAAAGTGCCTCTCGCATTACCCAACGGCGAGCAACGCATTTTTCTGGAAGATGGTGATCAGGTGACACTACGCGGATGGTGCGCAATCAAAGGCGCCGCCCGTATCGGGTTTGGTGAGTGCACCGGGACGGTGTTCAGTTAATAACCCTAAATATTGCAGCGGTTTTTTGTTATTAATATTTAGATAATCCTATTTTTCGAAACCTTCAATCTCATTATTTCTGGTTTTTACAGAGCCCGATCTGGGGCACGATCTCGGTCAGGTAACGCGGCGCAGTTCGCGTGCCATCCCCCACAAGGAGATCGACATGAAGCCAGAGAATCAATCGCAGTTACTGCACTATGCACCCGAGGCCTTTTTAGACCGTTTGTGCGAGAAACTTGGCGCGCGCTCGCTTTCTGCGCTCGGCCGCGTGGTTGGACTCTCGCCCTCGGTACTAAGCAAGGTGAAAAGACGCCGGCTCGCGATCAGCAGCGAGATTCTGCTAAAAATCCATGACGCTACCGACATTCCGGTACGCGAGTTAAGGCGGTGGATGGGCGATATGCGCCCGTATTTTTCGCGCGTGCCACTTGCAGGGTTTCGGTAATAATCGCCTCTGACTCAACAGCAGCAACTGCCGCGGCGGGTTCAGCCGTTCGCGTATTCAGTTGAAAGGTATTAAGCACTGAATCACTTGGTGCGTAAACAACGGCGCCGACCTGCAAGGTCGGCGTCCGTGACGATTATTTCGCTGTATTCTCCGGTGATATGCAGCGGCGGGTTTGACCCTGCCGGGTTATCAACCTTTTGCGCCGAATTAAAATGCTCAATACGTTTATTTCCCCGCGCCAGTGCGTATTAACAAGAGTTGCCGCGGTCAGCGCCGTATTTTGTGGCTTGATAATGGCGATGACTGCCGTGCCGGCGCGTGCAATGAGCCCCGAGCAAATCATCGCGGCACTGCAAAAACCTGAAAATAGTACGGGTAATATTGCCGACGCGGTGGAAGAAGCGACCGGCGCGCGTGGCTGGATGTCTGCCGACGTTAAACCGATTTATGACGCGCGTATTGTGGGACGCGCAGCGACGGCGCTGATGCGTCCGGTGCTCAAAAACGATACCCGCAAATACCAAAACCATATCCTCGATATTCTGGATGAGGCAGCGCCTGGCTCAGTCTTGGTCTATGTGATGCAAGATGGGTTGGAGATTGCGGCCATGGGTAACCTGATGGGTACCACCGCCAAAGTACGCGGCCTGGCCGGTGCAGTAATTGATGGCTCGGTGCGTGACATTACCGAGCTGCGCCGTCTTCAGTTTCCGGTTTGGTCGCGCCGCGTCAGCCCGGCCACGTCAGTTGGACGCATGATCAGCGTCGATAAACAAATCCCGGTGAAATGCGGCGAAATCATGGTGCACCCGGGTGACTATATCGTCGCTGACGCGGACGGTGTAGTCGTGGTGCCCGCTGCCGCTGCGGTTCAGGTGGTTGATCTGCTAAAAAAATATGACGATAAAGAATCACAGATGATTCCGATCATCGAGAAAGAGAAATCAATGCGCAAAGCGCTTGAGAAATACAACCGCTACTAGGCAAAATCACACGCGCGCAGACGATGAGCCAAACCCCGACAGCCACGCCGCAGGTCTTGACGCTGGGTGAGCCGCTAGTCGAGTTCAATCAAACCTCACCATCCAGCCAGCAGTACTTGCAGGGCTTTGGCGGCGATGTCTCTACCGTGGCGATCGCTGCGGCGCGATTTGAGTGTAGCGCGGCGATCATCACCGCCATAGGCAACGATCCGTTCGGCGATCTGCTACGCGATTTATGGCAGCGTGAAGGTGTAGCCACGTCATTTGTAATGCGCGACGCGAACGCCCACACCGGCGTGTATTTTGTGTCGCATACCGACGCAGGGCACCGCTTTAGCTACCTTAGAAGCGGCAGTGCAGCGAGCCGAATCACACCTGAACAGCTACCTACTGACGCCATTCGCGCAGCGCGATGGCTGCACGTGTCTGCCATCAGCCAGGCAATCAGTGCGTCGTCACATGACACCGTATCAGCAGCGATAGCAACCGCCAAAGCAGCCGGCACGCATATCAGCTATGACCCGAATCTGCGTTTGGCGCTCTGGCCAGTAGAGCGCGCACGCGAAACAACTCGATCGACCGCAGCGCACGCCGACCTGTTCCTGCCAAGCCTGGAAGATATTCTGACACTCACCGGGCTGGGTTCGGCGGAGGAAGCCCTGCAATGGTGCATCGATACCGGTGCCCGTCAGATCATTTTGAAGCTCGGTGATCGCGGTGTGCTTGCATCGATCGCGGGTGAACGTGTAACGCTTGCGCCGCATCGCGTCGATCGTGTAGATGCTACCGGTGCCGGCGACTGCTTCGCTGGCACCCTGCTCGCCGGTCTTTGTGCGGGTGAGTCGATCACCTCAGCGATCAGCACCGCTAACGCAGCGGCAGCGCTATCGACGACCGGCTTTGGCGCAGTCGCACCTCTGCCAACCCGCGCCGAGGTACAGCACTGGCTTTCGTCGCGGCAGAAGGAAGTCAGCGATGTTATCCATTGAACAGCTTAAACATCTGACGCAGTCGGTTGGTGTAATACCAACGCTGGTAATTGATGATGTCCATGATGCGATTCCACTCGCCCAAGCGTTGAGTGATGGTGGCCTCAGCGTTCTTGAAATTACGTTGCGTACACCGGTTGCGTTGCAGGCGATCCAGCAGATACGACAAGCGCTGCCCGCTCTCACAATTGGTGCTGGAACAGTGTGTGATGCGGGCGCCGCTGCGGCGGCTCGTGATGCCGGCGCACAGTTTTTGGTAAGCCCGGGCTACTCAACGGCGCTGGGCGGCTACTGCCGTGCACACCAGCTGCTACTGATGCCCGGCGTCGCTACTGCGAGCGAGGTCATGAATGCGCTCGCTGACGGCTATGATTTTTTGAAAGCATTCCCGGCAGCGGTAATCGGTGGTACTCGCTGGCTACAAGCGATGCATGGGCCGTTTCCTGCGGCGCAATTCTGCGCTACTGGCGGCATCACCACCAAGGAAGTGGCTGATTATTTATCGCAAGCTAATGTGCTGTGCGTGGGTGGTAGCTGGATGACGCCTCGCGATGCAGTTCAAGAAAAAAACTGGACGCAGATTACTGCGCTGGCACGCGCGGCGCACGAGGCGGTTTTATGATGGCTACGGAATAAGAACAAAGCTTGCAAGCAACACGGGCGTGACGACGACGCCCGACTAAAAACAATAATCGTGAGTAAGACGCTTCATTAAAATAATTCAGGAGACACGCATGTTTTTCAGACCATGGGCTCGCATCCTCGCTGCAGCTCTACTGAGCTTGAGCCTGTCGCATATCGCGCATGCGGCTGATAACTACCCGACACGACCGATCACGCTCATCGTGCCATTTGCAGCCGGTGGTGGCACCGACGGTGTGGCGCGCATTATTGGCACATTGCTCGAGAAAGAGCTCGGTCAGCCGGTCAATGTGGTCAACCGCGCGGGAGGTAATGGCGTAGTGGGTCATGCGGCGATCGCCGCCTCGCCGGCCGACGGCTACACACTCGGTATGGTCACCGTGGATATCACCATGCTGCACTGGGCCAAACTCACCCCGCTCACCGGGCGTGATTTCACGCCGCTTGGGCTGATGAATATTGATCCCGCTGCCGTCATCGTACGATCCGATGCGCCCTATAAAAAACTGGATGACTTACTCAAAGCGATCAAATCTAATCCCGGTAAATTCAAATCTTCGGGCACCGGCCTCGGTGGCATCTGGCATCTGGCGATGGCGGGGATGCTGAAAGATTTAGGTATCGATCCAGCGAGTGTGCCGTGGGTACCCTCCACCGGTGCCGCGCAGGCAATGAATGATTTGGTGGCGGGTGGCGTCGAGTTTGTCACCTGCTCGCTGCCGGAGGCGCGCGCGCTGATCGATGCGGGTAAAGCCCGGCCACTGGTCATCATGTCCGATAAAGCATCGACCTTATATCCGAATGTGCCCACGCTGCAGGCAGCCGCAAATAGTAAATGGACCTTGGGCGCTTGGCGCGGGTTAGCAGCGCCGCGCAACTTACCCCCGGAAACACAAACCAAACTCGGCAGCGCGCTGAAAAAAATCTATGACAGTAAAGCGTTTCAGGATTTCATGGCCAGCCGGGGCTTTGGCGTGACCTATGCGGATGCCAAAGCCTTCGAGCAGTTCATGGGGCGCGGTGACGCCGACATGGGGGCCACCATGAAATCAGTCGGCTTGGTGAAATAAGGCACAGCATGAAGCTGCACGACACTCTGAGCGGGCTCGCGCTGCTGCTGCTGGCGCTGCTGATCGGCTGGAACGCCAGTGGTTTTCCGGAGGTACCGGGCCAGCAGATTGGGCCTGCGGTTTTTCCGAAAGCGCTGGCGGCCTTACTAGCGCTGTGCGCAGTGCTGTTGATATTGCGCGGTCGGCAAGCGACGACCGAGCAGGCCTGGGTGCAGCTGGGTGCATGGCTGCAATCACCGCTGCATCGACGTAATTTTTTAATCACGCTGGCGTGTCTGGTGTTTTATGTGCTGGCATCAGATTTTCTAGGTTTTCTACTGTGCGGTATCGCAATTTTGTCTGTGATGTTTTATGCGCTAGCGGTGCGGCCTTCGCGTATCGCACCGCTCGCAGTCGGCCTGACATTATTGATTCATACGCTGTTTTACAAAGGCCTGCGCGTACCTTTGCCGTGGGGCGTGTTAAGCCCGATTCAGTGGTGAGGCACATAGCATGAGCGTCGCCGTGTGGATGGCCGCACTGGATCTGGTGCTCGATGCGCAAGTACTGATCGTGATTCTGGGTGCAGCAATATTCGGGTTGGTCATTGGTTGCATACCCGGCCTTACCGCCACCATGGCCACCGCGCTGTTAGTGCCGCTCACCTTCTTTATGCCACCGGTACCGGCGGTCGCTGCTATCGTGACTGCAACCGCAATGGCGATTTTTTCAGGCGATATTCCGGGGGCCTTGCTGCGCATACCCGGCACACCAGCGTCAGCCGCATACGCCAACGAGGCGTACCTGATGACTACCAAAGGCCAAGCCGAGCTAGCGCTTGGTACGTGTTTGGTGTTCTCTGCCATTGGCGGTTTGTTTGGCACGGTCGTGCTGATTCTGTTCTCGCCTTCACTGGCCGAATTCGCGCTGCAGTTTTCATCGTTCGAGTATTTCTGGTTGATGATTCTGGGATTATCAGCGGCAGTGTTTGTGGGCAGCGGTAGCCGGTTAAAGGGGTCCATCTCACTACTCATCGGTCTGCTGATTGCCTGCGTTGGCATGGAAAATCCCGCGGCGCATCCTCGGTTTACGTTTAGTTTGCCAGAACTGATGAGTGGTATCGAGCTGATACCCATGATGGTGGGGCTGTTTGCCGTATCAGAGCTGCTGCGCTATGTGACCGACATGGCGCCGCCACCGGTCGTTGTCGCAACCAAAATCGGCAATATCTTTGGCGGCATGTGGCGTCTGATAAAAACTTACCCGCTGCAGCTGTTGCGCGGCAGTGCGCTTGGCACGCTCATCGGCATTCAACCGGGCGCCGGCGCTGATATGGCCGCGTGGATTAGCTACGCCACCAGTAAAAAGTTTTCCAAAGAACCGGAGAAATTCGGCACTGGCCACGTAGAAGGTATTGCAGAATCTGGCGCGGCCAACAACTCGGCATTGGCCGGTGCGTGGATACCGGCGATCGTATTCGGTATACCCGGCGATTCAATCACCGCGATCGCTATTGGCGTGCTGTATTTGAAAAACATGAACCCGGGTCCGACGATATTCATTAACAACCCGCAAAATATCTACGCGATCTTTCTGGTGTTCATGCTGGCTAATCTGATTATGCTGCCGCTCGGCTGGTTGATAGTCAAACTTGCCACCAAAGTCTTGAACGTTGCGCGAAATATTCTGATGCCGACCATTCTTCTGTTTTGTATCGTCGGCGCTTTTGCTGTCACTAATTCAAGCCTCGGCGTGATCTTGATCCTGTGCTTTGGCGTGATCGCATTCGTGATGGAAGAAAACGGCTTTCCGATTGCACCGGTTATTCTCGGCGCAGTGCTCGGCAAAATGCTGGAAGAAAACCTGGTCACCTCGCTGATTAAATCCGATGGCGACGCACTGTTATTCTTCACTCGCCCGATTGCGATGTGGCTGGCCGCAGCAACACTGATCATCGTGACTTGGCCAGTGCTCAAAAGGGCGCGCCGAGTTATCGATTCAGGCTAAGGCGCTTACACTGCGCCGGGTATGCCGCCCCACGCATCAAGATGACTGCAACACAGCCAACCCGCATCAATCGGCATCACGATACCCGTGATCGCGCGCGCCGCATCCGACAATAAAAACCCAATACCATCCGCGACCTCATCCGGCATTACCAGACGGTTCATCGCTGTGGGCTGCGACAATTCAATGGGGTCGCGGTCACCCTGATCAATCGCGCTCTGCATCGCCTCGGTTAATGTGAAGCCGGGCGCTACTGCATTCACCCGTACACCCGACCGGCCCCACTCTGCAGCCAAGCCCATCGTGAGCGAGGCGACAGCGGCTTTGGCGGGACCATAGGCATGCAGTGGCGACGCTCGAAAACTGGTAATCGATGCAATGTTCACGATTGCGCCTCTGCCACGCGCGGCCATCTTGCTACCGAATACCGCACAACAAAGATACGTGCCACGCAGATCGATATTGGTGACCGCATCCCAGTGCGCCATCGGTAACACGTCCGGTGATAGCTTGCGCTGCAAAATACCTGCGCTGGTAATCAGATTATCGACGGGGCCATACTCAGCCTCAATCAGGTCTGCCACCGCGCGCACGCGCTGCTCATCTTGTACATCGCAGTCGTAGAAGGCTGCGGGACCCAGGGCATGCGCTTTTTGCTCCGACCAGGCACTGGCCAGATCCAGCACGATCACGGTATCGCCGCGTTTCACATGGTGCCTGACACTCGCAGCACCGATACCACTGGCGCCGCCGGTAATAACGGTCAAGGTGTATGTTTTCATAGGTTATTAGGCCAACAGTCGCTCGATAAACCAGATTGTCGATACCGATAATACCGCCATCGATCCCCACCGCATCACCCGCTCTCGACCGGCATCGCTGCGAACTAACCATACCAGTGGTACCGCCACCAATAACACCACCGACAACTGTCCGAATTCAACGCCTACATTGAATGCAATCAGGGTCTCAATAAAATACGATGACGACAACCCTAATTCTTTTAATCCATTCGCAAAGCCCATGCCGTGAATCAGGCCGAATGAAAATGCCAGTAGCCAGTGGTTAATATGAAGACGCTGCTGCAAATTCAGGATCGCCGAGATCATGATCGAGAGCGCGATCACCGACTCAATCAGCTTGCTCGGCAGACTGATCAAACCACCCGTCGCCATTGCGAGCGTGATCGAGTGCGCCACCGTGAACGCTGTAATCACTTTTAACGCAAATAGCCATGCCGCGCGATGATGGCTCCCGGACAGTAGCGTTGATTCGTTCTTCGGCAACGGTGAAGCCTGATCAGCTGCTAACGCGACGGATGGATCAGCGGTTTGCGGTCGAGCACCCCACAGCAATAAGCCGGGCAACAGCAAGGTCAGCAAAAATAGTAAATGGTCAGGGCCTTCCCAAATATGTTTGGCGCCCTCATGGCTAAATAAAAGAATGGTCGACGAGCGCTTGGTTGCGCCCAGTGCGAAGCGCTGAGTCGAGGTGACCTGATCAAATACCGAGGATATTTCATCACCATTTAACGCCAGCTTGAAAAACGCGCGTCCGAGCTTATCGTTCTGCGTAAAGAACCCGTAACGCACCACGACAAAGCGTGCTTGCAGTTCAATCGCCGGCGCGGTGAATTGCTGCCGTACGTACAGCCCGTCGTTATGGAGTACTACGGTCTGGCGCACAAAGCGTAGCGCCAGCGGTTGCTCATCAATTTCAACGCTAAGCGATTTCTCGATCAGCTGAGTAATCTCTGGTTGGAGCGCTTGAATCTTGTCGGGTGCAGGTGCTGGCTCAGGCTCTGCACCTGGTTTTTGCAGCAGGTTGCCCAGGTCACGTACATAAAAATCAAGATCAATCGTGAGCTGGCCGTCTGTCTGCTTCAGATAGAGGTAGCTATTGCCGGTCTGATGTGCAAAAGACGCGGCCGCCACTGACCACATAGTCAGACCGAAACACGCTCGCCGCAGGCAGTACAGCGTGCTCTGCCTGGACCAATGATTAATCGATTGGATGCCGAGCCGGAAAAGTCGTCTCATGACACCACACAGCAGAAGCCAGGCTGATTCAGGCATGAGCAAGGTAATTTGCGACGAGCTAAGACATTAATGACTCAAGAGTGAGCAGCTTGAGACTTTGCGGATAATCCTTGTGCATTTCCTGCACCAGCTTTTTCAGCTTTTTCAAGGTGTCTTCTTTATCACCCTGCTGCTGCTTGATCGCCTGCAGGTAATGAATCCCGAGAATAAAGCGCAGTTCCTCACCATTGATTTTCGGGTGCTTGGATTTCATCAAGCCCTCGCCGATACCAATCATCTCGGCCAGTGTTTCTTTGGTTTGCGAGAATGGCGCCAGTGGGTTATCGCTAAAGCTGTCATAGAAATGGCTCTTCAGCAGCATGTAGTGCGCGTGATCAATATAGGGCGCGCGCGGGTCAAGCCGGATCGATTCACGGTAGTGCTGCAACTGCGAAAGATACAGACCAGTTTTTGGCGATACTTCTAACTTACTGCCGATGCGGGTCAGCTCATTCAACAGCAGCGAGGTCTCCAGCCCTTTGACGATACCGTGGCTGATCATATCCTGATTAAACAGGTCACGGATCTCATCCAGCGTCACGCCCATTTGATACAGAATTTTCGCGCGTACCAGCGCTGCCGAGCCAGCGGCGGCGGCGACTTGGAGCTCTTGTATCTTGGTGATGTAGTTCTTGCGTGCCTCGGCGTTAATCGAGTCGTGCGCGTGCGCTGACCCGCCAACAAACCCCGCAACAAGACAACAGGTGCTTAGGTACCGAACAAGCCGGTTCATGAGCTGCTTGGCATCTCGAGTTTCTCGCCGCTGAAAAATGCACGAGCGCCTGCGTGCAGCGCCATGCCGAATCGACCCTTACCCGGATCGATCAAATTCAATTTCTGCGCTTCACCCATCAAGGTCGTCGCGATCAAGAAGCCATGATGCAGCGGCAAATCCGGACGCGACACCAGCAGGTACTTGCCGTCATCCACCACGACCTCCAGCGGCAGTGGCGCAAAGTCTTCAAATGGTGGCGATCCAGTAAACATTAGCCGAGCGTGCATATACGACAGTACCGCCAGCTTGCTCTGATTGGTTTTGAGTAGCGCAGCGATACGGGGCATATCATGCGCCCGACTGACCATCGCCCGGCTCAGCGGTAATTTTGCACGCAACACCTCGACCCAAAGATCACCGACATCATCGCCAGCCAGATCAGCATGCGAAGTCAGTAGCTGCAGGTGACTTTTACGGAATACATCCCACTGCGCGTAGGGTGTGTGGGCGCAAGCCACGCCGGCGCCCAGCGCTGGCAATAAGCCGGTAGCGAGCAAGCCGGCGGCTTGCTGCATAAATTGTCTTCTATGCATGGTGATTTGAGAGCGAGCCTTTTTCATTCGCGCAGCTAAAGTATCAAGCATTATGAACGGCACGCAAATGAAAAAAGCCCGGGAGCAACGCGGTCCCGCTACGTCGCTACCCGAGCCTACCGACAGAATTACTTCGCGTCGAAGATCTCCATTGGGCAGATCGTCGTCACAGCGTAGTTCGGTACATCGACCACGTTGCTGATGCGCAGATCACATGCGACGCTGGTCACCACAAACGCTTGATCCTTGCTCAGGCCTTTGGTCTTTTGCAGCCACTCGAGCATCGCCAGCAACGAGTTACGCGCTGCCAGGGTGACGTCGTTTGAGAGGTTAGTCAGCGGCTTGATTTTTTCGCTATCCAGATAGGTCCACTGCGGTGGCACTTCGCCAGCCTTCTTCAGCGGATAGCCAACCACTGCGTGGAAACGATCGGGTTCCAGTGCCTTGATCTGCGAGCCACCTTCAAACATCGGCTGCTTGACCAGCGATGCCATGCCTTTGCGGATCTCGGTCTGCACGGTCACAACCGCACCCATCTCAATCGCGGTACCCGCTACTTCGCCATCACCCTGCGCGAAGTGAACGTCACCAATGAATAGGCCGCAGCCATCGATGAAGCACGGTACCAGCAATGTGGTGCCTTCGACCATTTGTTTCACGTCCATGTTGCCGCCGTTTTCACGCGGTGGAATGGTACGTAGGCACTTATCTTTGTGGCTACCGTTCGGGCCGCAGACTCCTGCAGGGAGCGCGCTGGTCGGCTCTGGTGGCAATGCCACACCACCGACTGCACCCAGCTGCGATTCACGTGCCAGCCACTCGTCAACTTCCTTCTCGCCGGGCAGAACACCGACCGAACCCATGAAGCCACGCATCGGGATACGCACACCGGGAACTTGTGCCGACACGGCCTCGACACGGTTTAACTTCCAGTTTGCGATGAACGGCTCAGTGTACAGATCAGGCAAGAAACCAAAGCCCGGAATAATCGTGGTGTAGCCGTATTCATTCGGGTTAATGTCGATCAGTTTGATCGCCAACACGTCACCGCGCTTCGCACCCTCGATATAAATCGGGCCAGTCATCGGGTGAACCAGGTTGACGTCGATAGCTGTCACATCTTTCGGCTTCGAATTGATGTTCAGGTTCGAGTCAAGCGCATCACGCGTGTGCACCACGATCAAGTCACCTGGCTTGGCACGTGCCACTGGCTTGATCGCCGGGTGGTAGCGGTTGAAGCAATTCGGGTCTTGTTCGCAATGAGCACCTTTCTTGGTGATTTCTACGATCGTCTGAGTTTTGACGTCGGCGGTGTCAGCCATAGCGACCGACCCGACGCCTGCCGCTAACAGCGCAGCAAGTAGTGTGGGAATAATGCGCATCACAAATCTCCGTGTTGGGTGGGTTTGTTGTTAATGAAATTATTGTGGAGCGAACCGCTCAAGACCTGCATGTGAGCTCGAGTTGTTTTACCACAAAGCAATTATTTTTTCATCGAATTTTGCAGAATTATCAGCCATTGCTTTTATTCGAGCAAGCAATTTTAGTGCATGAAATTAGTATTTTGAAATTATTTTTAGCGACGAACGTCGAACGCAGTTGTTTCTGAAATCCTCAAGCGGTACATCTGCACCGATACGGTACCGCGATGCACTTATTGGTATCTTCGTTTGAACTTTTTCACGGCGGGAGAATGACTGTGGCTCATCAGCGCCCACTTACTACTGGATTGATTTTTTTGTCGTGTGTGGCAACGAATGCTAGTGCTGATGACGTGCGCAGTCTTCCGGAAGTCGAGGTCTCTGCCTCACGCTACAGCTTGATTGGCGTCGCAGATAATGCGGGCGAAGGCGTGGCCGGCCAGTTTCAAATCCGCAATCGCGTGGTGGCACGGACTGGTGAGGTACTTGAAGTCGTGCCCGGACTGATAGTCAGTCAACACAGCGGTGACGGTAAAGCTAACCAATATTTTTTACGCGGCTTTAATCTCGACCATGGGCTTGATTTCAAATTATCGCTGGATGGCATGCCCATTAATCAACGCAGCAACGCGCACGGGCAAGGCTGGGCCGACCTAAACCCGTTAATCCCCGAGTTGATCTCGTCAATTCACTACCGCAAAGGCCCCTACTACGCTACCGATGGTGATTTTGCCAATGCGGGCTCGGCAAATATTTACTATGCCGATAAAGTTGGTCGCGGCATAGCGAGTGTCGGCATTGGACAAAACGGTTTTTACCGAACGCTACTCACCGATGCACCAAAGTTTAACGACGGTAACTTGCTCTACGCGATGGAACTTTCGTACTATGACGGGCCATGGGTCAACCCGGATAACTATAAAAAACTGAACGGTATCTTGCGCTACTCTCAGGGTGGTCAAGCCAGTGGCTTCAACCTGACCGCAATGGCGTACTCGGGCAAATGGAACTCCACCGACCAGATTCCCTGGAACGAGTACAAGCAAGGTTTGATTTCACGCTGGGATGCGATGGATCCTTCGTCAGGGGCACGCGCGCATCGCTACAGCTTATCCGGTGAGTGGCGCGAGGCTAGCGAGGAAAGCAGCACCTTAATTCAGGCGTACGCGATTAATAACTACCTCGATCTGTACTCCAACTTTGAGTACGGTGAGAATAGTCAGTTCAACCAGCGTGATAGCCGCGTCACCTCAGGCTTGAACGCATCAAAGACCTTTAGCGTTTCCAGGTTAGGCAAAGAAGCAGCTAATACGATTGGCGTGCAGCTGCAGCACGACCAAATCAATAATGGTTTGTTTAGCACCCGACAACGTAACCGAATTGCCTGCCAGATCGGCGACCCCTCAGATCCCAGCGCGACCGAGCAATGCCGAAAAGATCGTATCGCGCAGAGCAGTGTTGGGGCCTACGCAGAAAACCACGTGCACTGGAATGACTGGTTTCGCACCGTTGCCGGGCTGCGCGGTGACTACTTCAGATTTGCCAACACCAGCTTAGAGACATCAATGGTAGGTGTCAACAACACCGCCACCGTTAACGACTTTATCACCAGCCCAAAACTGAACTTGGTGTTCGGGCCTTGGCATAAAACCGAGTACTACTACAGCGTCGGTAACGGCTACCACTCCAACGACGCACGCGGCGTGACCATTGGCAGCGGCATTCGAGCGAACGGTTTAGTGAGAACCTTTGGTCAAGAGATCGGTGTGCGATCTGAGATTATTCCTGGCCTGCAAACAACCTTGGCGCTGTTCCAGCTCGATAATGCCTCCGAGATTGTGTATATCGGTGACGCCGGCCGCACTGAAGACTCAGGCCGACGTAGCCGCAGAACCGGTTTTGAGTTCAACAATTACTACAAGGTTAACCGCTGGCTCACTATCGATGCCGACTACGCATTAGCGCGCGCACGGTTTCGTGACTCAGCCCCAGAGGGCGACTACATACCCGGCTCTATCGACGGTGTTGCGTCAGTCGCCGCGATTGTTGATGATGGCGGTAGCTATAGCGGCTCGCTACAACTAAGACATTTTGGACCACGCCCGCTCACCGAAGATAACGCACTGCGCTCGAACAGCACCACCACCTTGAACGGTCGACTTAGTTACCGCGTTAGCAATGACACACGAATCGAACTGATCGGCTTTAACCTGCTGAATAGCCGGCAATCTGCAATTGATTACGCGGTAGACAGCTACACTTTCCGAGGACAGGTGCGTGACCCCGCGGCCGGCCCGTACCGCGTGTTTCACCCGATTGAGCCGCTGACTTTTCGTGTGATGCTGATCACCCATTACTGAGCGAGTCAGGTATTCAACGCTTCAAATGATGAATACGCGGCATGCTAATTCTGTGTAGTCAGCCGTGTGGCTGATGGCTGTCGCTTCATACAGCGAGGTCGAAAGAAACCCGGCATACTTAGCCGGGTTTTTTGTTTACAGCGCTCAGCAGCTAATTAGTAATTACGCTGGTAGTGAACGCGCCAGCCCTTGCGCTCTTCGGTGTACGACTGGGCCTCGCTTTGGGTATAGCGCAAACCAACGGTGTTGGATTTATCAACATCAAACAAGAGCATCGCATGCAGACGTGTGCTGCGGTATTTTTCCGCCGTTTCAAATGCATTGCGATAGCGCGCCCCGACATCGAGCGCCAGACGATCGGATAACGGCAGCTTCAAGCCAGCGTCAAACGCGTAGTGAGTGAAGTGCGTGGTATCAGCGTTGAATTTTTCACCCAGGCGCACTGATACGTACGGCACGAAGAACGTTCCCAAATCAAACGACTGCTTGAGCTTGAACTCAATATTATTTGCCATCTTATCGGATGTGGTCGAGGGGGGGACATCCTTGGCGCTCGCCCCTACCTTCACCGAGAACTCGGTTTTGGAAGGCAATTTCACGCCCATCGTGAGGTTCACGTTGATATATTCATTGGCCAACGCAGAGGCATCTTTCTCCATGCTGGTATCCACCATCACGAACGGCTTGTTACGCGGTTCCTCGCCAACAGCGCCGCTGTCGCCGGCCACCACTGCACCCGATACTGCCAACAGGGTCAACGCCATAAATTTTTTCATTGTTTATCTCCAAGTCATCAACGACCACCCGTCGTCACCATGGCGCATGCAGCACATCTCACCCGACCGCACGGTGAATAGTCGTATTGTCGACCCTTATGCGAAAAAAAACAGCCCGTAACGAACGTAACCGTCAGGATGCTGCGTCCTTCAGCATTTTGCGCGCCTCTTTCAAGATTCTGAGCGCTTCTGATTCGCGTCCTTCATCATACAACTTTTGCCCTTCGGCGCGCAGGGCTTTTATTTTTTCGAGTGGTTCACCCTGCAGCTTGGTGTCGGTCATAATCGAATCGATTGCCTTCATCTCGCAAACGGTGGCGTTCGGGCAGTGAGCGAACGCAAGTGACGCAGAACACAGCAACAGTGCAGCAAGTACGGACTTCATTGCAACTTCTCCCTTAAATATTATTAAATAAATAATTTCAATCAAACGGCGCTGTTTCTGGTGTGCGCTCGGGTCATTTGCAGCAGCCCCGAATCGATAGCGATCGCCATTGCAAAGAACACGCGTCGTTATACATCCTGAGACCACGGCGGCAACAGATCGCCAACCGACACCTGCTCGGCAATGCGCCACAAGTTATCCAGCACACCACGCATTTCCTTTGCGGTGGCAGCACCCGCCAGCTCAGCCAGCATGACTGCTTTCTGCTCGATCTCGGCCCGGGACAGCGTGTTACCCGGGTCGCCTTTGGGCTCATCAACGCGCGCGTGCAGCTCACGGCCATCGGTGGTGGTGATGGTCACCTTGCCCACCCAACGCTGCGGGTACAAAGCATCAACCTCGGGATCGAGCACCATCCTTACACGGCGACGAAACGCTTGTACCTGATCTTCGCGGAAGCACTCATTGAACTCGTAGACGCCGGCTTTACCGTACAGCGCTAACAAGCCCAACACCGTGCCCATAGAAAACTTCGCCTGATGCACGCTCTTCGGCTCGTCGACCTGACCCAATACATCGATCGCGCCTTGATGCACACGCGTGATGACTGCTGCGACTTGATCAGCGCTGAGTTGGTGCTGCTGCATCAACGACAAAAACGCATCGGCAGCAGGATGCGTGTGACGGCATGAAGCATGAAACTTGAACGAGGTTTCGATCGTGGCCCACCGCTCACCAAGCCGATCAGTCAGCCGCGCCGGGTCAGCGTCTTGTGACAAGCCCATGCCCATGCCTTTGGCGCCTTCCAAGATTTGTTTGGCACCAGAGAAGCCTTTCTCGGCGAGCAGCGCCGACAAGGTGCCATCAAACGCTGCCTTGGCGGTGTGCAGCTGCTTGGAATTTGCAGCGTCTTTTAAAAATTCCCATAGGCCTGCTGCTTGCGTTCCGGCAGAGCCGATCGCGTGCTGCATTTTTTCCGGTTGCAGATTAATTACCCGCCCGGCAGCGACTGCCGCTGCAATGGTGCCGGCGGTACCTGTGGTGTGAAACACTTTGTAGTGGGACCGACCTAAGAACTCGCCAACACGAATACCTACTTCATAACCCGCCACCGCAGCGGTCATCATCTCTTTGCCGCTGATACCGCGGTCTTGCGCCAGCGCTAATACCGCCGGAAACACTACCGCACCCGGATGAAACACCGAGCCGTTATGGACGTCGTCTTGCTCCATAAAATGCGATGAGGCCGCGTTTACCATCGCCGCAAACACCGAGGTGGTTTTACGACGCGACAGCAAGACCTCGGCGCGTCCTTCGATAGGGCCCACCTCACGCGCAACGGATTCAATCGCCTGCACCGGGCGACCGACTTTGCCTGACAGCGCCGAGCCTACCCAATCAACAAATAAATCCTCCGCGCGACGCATTACCTCGGGAGGAATATCGTCGTACTGCAAATCCGACGCAAGATGCGCGAGCTGCGCGCTGGGGGTGACATTGGTTTTCATGAAGGACTACTCCAGAAAATCTGGCTGTTCTTTCACGATGCGCGCGTACAGCGGCTGGAACTGAAACCAGCCGGCATAAGGCGAGCCGACGATGTCATAACTCTGCCGCGCAGAATTTTCGGAAATTGTTTTCAGAGGCTTACCATGCGATGCAGCCTCAGCCAGCAGCTGCACTTGGCAGCTACGCTCGAAACAGATGTACCACCACGCCGCTGCATCAACCGTTTCGCCGACTGTCAAAATACCGTGGTTTTGCAAAATGGCGGCTTTGTTGTCGCCGAGCGCGCGCGCGATACGCACACCCTCATCAACCTCGATCGCAACACCACCAAAGTCGTCATACACGGTGTGATCGTTATAGAACGCACAAACATCTTGCGTGACGCAGTCGAGTGTGCGCCCCAACGTAGACCATGCGCGACCGTAGGGTGAGTGCGTGTGCGCCGCTGCGTTCACGTCGGGCCGCAGCGTGTGTACCGCAGAGTGAATTGCAAATGCGGCGCAATTCACCGGGTGCTCGCCCTCCACCACATTGCCGTGGTGATCAACCCGCAACAAGTTAGATACTTTGATCTGACTGAAATGAACACCATACGGGTTCACCCAAAAGGTGTCTGTAAATTCGGGATCACGCGCGGTAATGTGCCCCGCTACGCCTTCATCAAATCCGAACTTGGAGAACAACCGAAACGCACCCGCCAGCCGCTGCTTGCGATGCAGCCGCTCTTCCTCAAACGTCTCGAATTTGGGAATGGTAGGTAATGGCCGCGATGCCCCACCACTTAATAAATGCTGGTTGAGCTGAATCGCAGATAACTCGGCATGGTCGTTCATCGTGCTCCCCTTTTTAATGGGTAAATATTATCGAATTGATATTTAAATACGAATAAAGATGATGCCGAATCCTACCGCGACCAGAGGCTCGTCACAACGCCAGCTAGATGATGCTGGCAGCGACTAGGATAAGACCAGCGAGTCCTGCAGCATCTGACGATAATCCCCGGCGCTGGCGATGCGTGGGTTGGTCTTGTGCGAATGATCGGCCAATGCGCCATGAACAATATGATCAAAATCCGCATCGCTTAAACCGAGCGCCGCCAGGCCTGATGGCAAGCCTAGCTCGTGATTGCGTCGCGTGATGGCGGTGGCAATTGCATCGGCAGCTGCGGCGGCATTCGCTTGCGCGGGCAAGCCCATAGCGAGCGCCATGCGCTCCATGCGTCGCTCGCGGACGATAGATTCCGCCTGCGCATTGAAGCGCACCACGGCCGGCAGGTAAATCGCGTTCAAGGTGCCGTGGTGCAGCGTGTGGTCCACCGCCCCCGTGGCGTGGCTGAGCGAGTGCACGCAGCCCAGGCCTTTTTGAAACGCCATTGCACCTTCCATCGACGCGCTCATCATCTGCAGCCTGGCCTCTCGGTCGGCGCCATTGCGCGTGGCGAGTTCAATATGCGACCAGGCGCGCGCCAAGCCATCAAGCGCGATACCGTCTGCCGGCGGGTTAAATGCGGGCGCCATGAAGGTTTCCATGCAATGCGCGATCGCATCCATACCGGTCGCTGCGGTCAGCATGGGCGGCAGGCCCAGAGTCAGATCCGGGTCAAGCAGCGCGGCCTTGGGGACCAGATTCCAGGAGTGAAAACCCAGCTTGCGTCCGTCGTCGACAATCACAATCGCACCGCGCGCCACCTCGCTACCCGTGCCGGCGGTGGTCGGGATCGCGATCACCGGCAGCACCCGCTCGCTGATCCGTGGCGAACCGCCCTCGATGGTGGCGTAGTGCGTCATCGGACCCTCGTGAGTCGCGACAATCGCAACGCCCTTGGCGCAGTCCATCGACGACCCACCACCGAACGCGATCAAGCTGTCACAGCCATGCTGCTTGACCAAGGCGGCTGCCTCCCGCACCGCCGACTCGGTAGGGTTGGCGGGCGTCCCGTCATACACCGTCACCGACGCCAAATTCCCTGCTTGCAGAACGGCCATTAACTTGTCTAATAAACCCGCGGCGCGAATGCCGGCGTCGGTGACGATCAACGGCCGGCTAACCCCAATGCGCTGGCACTCAGCAGGCAAGTGGGCCAGCGCGCCCGATTCAATGGTGACGTGGGTAAGGTAGAAAATTTGGGGCATAGGAATTCGGCCAATGATTTGCCAAGAGGACAATATTCTTCGGCGCAAGCCTGATTACTTCGGAGGTTTACACTGTACCATCGACCCGCGCTGCAGAGGGACGCCCTACAAAGGGACACTCACTTTCTTTTTCATCTACAAAGGAAAGAAAGGGACACTCACTTTGTTTGGACGAGGAATAAAGAAAGAAAGGGACACTCACTTTGTTTGGACGAGGAATAAAAAAAGGGGCACTCACTTTGTTTTGACCAGATAACGAGACGTGAAAAACAAAGTGAGTGTCCCTTTCTTTAGAGTGTCCCTTTCTTTCCTTCGGCGAGACCTCAAAAACAAAGTGAGTGTCCCTTTCTTTCTCTCAGTCTGATACACGAAAGCGATTTAAATGGCTGAATCATTAAAAACTACCGGCAATACCTGGTCGAACGAGATTTCTTCGGACGGCGCGTTCGTACGGTCGTCGACTAGCTTTCGAGGTACCGTATCGCAAGATCCCAACCATCGGCATACCGCCGAGGCAGGTCGCTACCATCTTTACGTATCACTGGCTTGCCCATGGGCACATCGAACGTTGATGCTGAGGGCATTAAAAGGTTTGGAGGATGTGATCAATGTGGACGTTGTGCACCCTTACCTCACGGATAAAGGCTGGTCGTTTGATACGGATTTCATCGGCGCGACCGGGGATAGGGTCAACGCATATACTCATCTACAGCAGGTTTATCGTGCTGCCTCAGCAGATTATACGGGCGTGATCACAGTCCCAGTGCTTTTCGATAAAAAACTCGGCACGATTGTGAATAACGAATCTGCCGATATTATTCGGATGCTCAACACCGAATTTAATGCTTTTGCAAGCCATCCAGAACTGGATCTGTATCCGTCACATCTTCGTAATAAAATCGATGAGCTAAACGCGTGGATTTATCCGAGCATCAACAACGGTGTTTATCGAAGTGGGTTTGCGCAGAGCCAGCAGGTGCATGAAACTACTGTTGATGAGCTATTTGACGCGCTGGATCGCGTTGAGCAAATCCTGCAGTCACAGCATTATTTGTGTGGGGATGTTGTTACCGAAGCCGATCTGCGTTTGTTCGCAACCCTGATTCGATTTGATGCGGTTTATCACACGCACTTCAAGTGCAATCGAAAGCTGATTTCGCAGTATCCGGCGATGCATAAGTACATGTCATCAATCTACCGTATGCCCGGCATCGCAGCGACCACCGACATGGAACATATTCGCTTCCATTACTTCTACTCTCACCGGCACATCAACCCTACTGGAATAGTTCCTCGTGGGCCGGATGTGCTCGGTGCACTGTGATTGGCTTAATTTTTCAGCCAACGATTAGCATCAATCAGTATTACGCACCCTCAGTCAACAACTGCGCCTGATTCAAACTAATCTGCTGGCTGAGATATTGCGCAGACGTCAAGATCAAGTTTGACTGCGCTTCAAGTAACGAAGACTCAACCGATGGCTCCGACGCCGATGCCACGCTTTCCTCAGCGGGCTGCGCGGTTACAGGCTGTTCAAGTACCGTATCAATAATATTAATGGCTGTGCTTTGCTCTACCGCAGGATTGGTGGATGCGGCATCAGTAGCCGACGGATTAGCCACCATCTGAGTACTGTTTGATACTTCTTCAGTCGTCAGAGTTGGTGTTACCTGATCAGTATTTTCCTCGAGTGATGCCTCCAGAAGCGCGTCATCAGCCGTTACCTCGGTCTTCGCTGCTTGCGTCTGCTTTGCGAGCGCCGTTTGTGACAGGGCTGCCGCATCGCGCGCGATGGAAACTGCGAGATTTAATCGATCAACCTCATCAGGCGTGATCTGATTATCTAATCCAAAAATACCTGCCCAGTAATCCAGCTGAGATTGGTCAGGCGCATGGCTAGTTTTTGTTTGCAATAGCTGAGCAGTTTGCTGCCGAACATCGCCACCCGAGCCCGGTGGCTCGATAGACTTGTTTATAGCGTCAAGCTCGGCCGCCAAAGCCGGATCAGCACGCAATACCGGGGCTTCGTCAACTACTTGGGTTTGTGCTGCGGCCGGCTCCAGCTCAATACCCCTACCCTGCAAGTAGGAAGCAACTTGCCGGTCCGTGGCGGCAATTTCTTTCAGCCGTGGCAGCGCTTTGTCAAAATCGTAGCCCGGCGCGCCAGGCACAAGCTGAACACCGCCCACGATGTGAGAGCCGTGCCGGTCACGATCATAGGGCTCGCCGCTCGGCACATATGCCGAACGCGGTAGCACCTGCGCCTCTTTCATCGCACTGTTAAAAGCCGCGCCATTCGCCGCATTACCGACCGCAGACGTAACGCTCGATGCGCTCGCAGCGGCCAAGCGCTGCGCGGTTGTTTCAATTTTTGTCATGATGACCTCCTCACAGACCACTCAGCTGTAGCAGGAAATGTGCCTGTTAGGTAATTGCAAACGCCAGGTTTGCAAGACAACCCGGTTTGCGTAACATGTCCTGAGCAATGGCCTGCGCAACGCCCGAGACTAAAAAACAAAGGAAACAAAGGGACACTCACTTTGTTTAGGTGCCGTAGCGACAGGTCAAAGCGAAGTGAGTGTTCCTTAGAAATGCCTTAGAAATGGAGAATCTATGTCCACCGTACCGCTCTTCGGCGATGCCGACGCACACCCAACAGCCCGTGCCGTATTCGACGATATTCGGCGTACTAGGCAGGTCGCCGACGTCAATAACTTCTGGAAGGCGCTCGCCAACTCGCCGCCACTGCTGCAACACGTCTGGGAGCGCGCCAAAGAAGTCATGCAGCCTGGCGCGTTAGACGCCCTGACCAAAGAGCTGATCTACATCGCCGTTTCAACTGCCAATAGCTGTGAGTACTGTATTCACTCGCACACTGCGGCCGCGCGTGCCAAAGGCATGACCAGCGAGCAATACGCCGAGCTGCAAGCGGTGATCGCACTGGCAAGTACCACCAACGCGCTCGCTACGAATATGCAAGTGTCGGTGGATCAAAGTTTCAAAGTGAACAGTTGATACAGCGGGGGCGTAGGTGAACCCGAGGCATTTATGCTTCATCGCTTTGGTAATTACCTTGCTATCGGCCTGTGGTTTAGTCACGGAGCGGTCAGTGTATGAGGGTATCCGTGCGCAGCAAAAAATGAAATCCGAGGGGCAAGCGACCAAGCAGCCACCGGATTACGACACATACAGAAAAGAGCGTGAGGAGATCTCTCCACAACGATAGCTAAGGAGCAGAGTTAGGTGGTCAAAGAAAGGGACACAAAGAGAGGGACACTCACTTTATTTTTTGCGTTTATGGTGACCGATTCGGCACATCGATTATCGACAAAAACAAAGTGAGTGTCCCTTTCTTTGTGTCCCTTTCTTTACCTTTCTTTTGCGATGCCCTCATGCGGTAGCTGCATGATGCTTGACCTGCGTTTAAAAACTGATCCAGATTGAGTGAGAATAATATTGCTTTTTTATTATTCAAAAGGAGTCAGTGATGCCCAAAGGTGTTCGATTAAAGCCCGAGCAGATCGTGGCCAAGCTACGTG
>Ga0194124_10000564_pt1 | contig 55390 bp, 51 predicted proteins | sample TA2KigCas0mmetaG_FD_148605 | JGI IMG/M metagenome (GOLD analysis project Ga0194124, IMG submission 148605) | Freshwater microbial communities from Lake Tanganyika, Tanzania - TA2015031 Kigoma Deep Cast 0m | ecosystem: Environmental > Aquatic > Freshwater > Lake | place: Tanzania: Lake...
ATGAGACATAATCTTTCAAATTAAACCCGCGCGCCCCGCTTAATAGCGAGCGGACGCCTTGGTCATCATTCGCCCCGATTTCAATAGGTCGAAGGGGAAGGTCTTCTTTACCATCAGCCGTCATCGTAATCGACACATCATCGGCAAATTCGGCAACCGCGTCCCAAATGGCTTCCGCTTCTTCGGCGCGATCGATCGGCTGGCCTGGGCGGATGAGACTGGCCATCGTTGCAAAATCAATCGCGCGACCGACAAACAATGCCCCTGCCCGCTCCAATATGTTACGGAGTTCGCGGACATTGCCGGGCCATTCATATGATTTAAGGGCATCAAGCGCCCCATCCGTCAGGATTGGCGCCTTCGGAAAGCCCTGCGCCTCGAAGCGCTCTATAATAAAGCGAACAAGATCCGGAATATCGGCCAAGCGCTCTTTGAGCGGGGGCAAAGTGATCGGAAACACATTGATCCGATAATAAAGGTCTTCACGAAATTTCTGCTCGGCGATCAATTGTGTGAGGTCGCGATGGGTCGCACAGACAAAGCGCACATCAACTGAAATCGGCTTTGATCCACCAATACGCGTGAAGGTCCGCTCCTCAAGCATGCGGAGCAGTTTCACCTGCATATCGAGGGGCATATCGCCGATTTCATCGAGGAAAAGCGTGCCGCCACCCGATATTTCCATCAAGCCGACGCGGTCCTTCAAAGCGCCCGTAAAGGCACCTTTCTCATAACCAAAGAGCTCGCTTTCCAAAAGATCACGCGGGATCGCGCCGCAATTAACGGCGACAAAAGGTCCGTTCACCCGCTCTGATTTGGCATGGATCGCGCGGGCGACGATTTCTTTACCGCTACCGGAGGGACCTTGAATAAAGATCGTCGAGCCGAGGGGGGCGACTTTATCGACCATATCGGCCACGGCACGCATGGCCGGACTCGGAAGATCGAGAAAACGCGAATAATCCTGTCCAGACACACACTACTCCTCGGACAACGGCTGTCGATTTTTTGACTGAGCCGCAGAATTACACAAGCCCTTTATCGAGGCTTGATTGCGAAAGTGTTGCTGAAACCCCCTTTTTGACGCCCAGAGTGAAATTTTTTCAGGTTAAAATTTTACTAATTTTAACAAAGTGTTAATCGGTTAATGCGGGTTGCCGCGCCGCTCAACTCAGGGGCGTCTCAAAAAACTTGGCAAGATCGTTGCTTTCAAGGGTCACCAACCGGCAAAGTCCGAGGGAGATTGCTTGATGAGCATGGTTTTGTGCTTAACCGACCACCTTGCAGATAGCGAGGCCTGGACCACCCATCTTCACATGCGCGGCCATGAAACCGCGATGAGCGATGTGAAGTCTTTAGCCACACTCAAAGCCGATGGCTGGGAGCGAACGGGACTTCTCCTTTCGCAAGATGCTGCAAAAACTCTGGCAACCGATGCACTCGGTCTCCCGGGATGGTGCCGCAAACTGAAAGCGGATCGCATCATCGTTGTCGATAAGCCGGGCGACAAATTCCAATCAAAGGGTGAGTTCAACGGTTCCGTGCTGCGTTTGGCGCCTTCAAAACAAGGATGGCGTTATGCGGCTGAAGTGGCTGCGCGTTTCCTTGATGATGAACAAGCTGTAGCAGCCGGTGATCCGCAAACGTTTAATCTTCTGCGCCTCGCACGCCGCGTGGCAGCAAGCGATGTCACCGTGATGCTTGTAGGACCAACCGGCACTGGCAAAGAAGTCGTTTCGAAATTTCTTCACCGTGCTTCAAAGCGTGCCCGTGAGCCTTTCATCGCCGTCAATTGTGCCGCCGTTCCCGACACAATGCTTGAAGCCCTTCTCTTCGGTTATGAAAAAGGTGCTTTCACCGGCGCACATACTCCGAACAAAGGCATTTTCCGCGCAGCCGATGGCGGCACATTGCTCCTCGACGAAGTCTCAGAAATGGCACCGCATCTGCAAGCTAAATTCTTGCGCGTGTTACAGGAAAAAGAAGTCACGCCGCTCGGTGGCTCAAAATCAGTTGCGATCGATGTACGCGTGATTGCGACATCAAATCGTTATATGATGGATGAAGTCAAAGCCGGCCGCTTCCGGGAAGATCTTTATTATCGTTTGAACGTATTTCCCTTAGCGACCCAATCGCTTGCTGATCGCCCTGGCGATATTCTTCCGATCTCGATTTCGCTTCTCGCCAAACACACCGGCGGCTTCCCAACAATTCCTGAAATGACTGATGAAGCCATTGACAAGCTCGAGGCCTATGATTGGCCGGGCAATGTGCGCGAACTTGAAAATGTTCTTCAACGTGCGCTCGTAAAATCAGGCGGCACACCAATCGAAGCCGATCATCTCATGATCGATATGCATGAGCACATCGCCAATGTCAAAGATTTTGACGCCAAAAGAAAACGCGTGGCTGCACGATGAATGCGCCGCTGAAAGAAGGAAAACCGACGATGGTTCAGATTAGCCCTATTGGCCTTTCAAATGATATTCTCTCAAAGGCCCAACCAAAACTTCGCCCCTTCGAGAATTCAGGCAATAACGATTTTGCCAATCAGTTGACCAACGCAATTGGCGAAGTGGCGAAAGCACAAAATGAATCGGACACCGCGATGAAAGCCTATGCAGCAGGCGATGAAGTGGATGTCACTAAAGTAATGCTCGCGCGTGAAAAATCATCGCTCGCATTTGAAGCGACGGTTCAAGTGCGCAATAAGCTTTTGAGTGCTTATAAAGATATTACAACGATGCCGGTCTAATGGCACGGATATGGAACTAAGTTAAAGTAAGACAGGGATACGCAGTATGACCGACGTGAATGTTGTGACAGTAACGCAAACCGTACCGGTTGCTACGCGCGTGAGTCAAGGGATCAACGCATTCCGTAATTTCTTGCGTCAGCCTGCCGTCGTCCGTTCCATGCCGATGATCCTGGTGGCCGCCGTGATTGCCGTCGGCCTTCTTGCGATTACCATTCTACGTGAGCCCGCTTATGTCGTGCTATTTCCGCAACTTGAAGAGAGCGACAAAGCCACCGTTCTTCAAACACTCACCGAAAAAGGCATCAAGGCAAAGCTTGACGGTACAACCGGTCAGATGACTGTGCCGCGTGCAGATTTTTATCGCGCGAAAATGCTCTTGGCGTCTGCCGGTCTTCCAAAAGCCTCGAGCTCCGGTTACGATCTTCTTGGTCAGATGCCACTCGGCACCAGCCGCTCTGTTGAAGTCGCGAAGTTGAAGCAAGCGCAAGAGACAGAATTGGCGCGTTCAATCATGGAAATCCGTGATGTTGAGAGCGCACGCGTTCATTTAGCTATTCCTGAGCGTTCAGCTTTCGTGCGCGATCAAGCACCACCTTCAGCCTCTGTTGTTTTGAAACTCGCTGCCGGCCGCGCACTGGGTCAAGGCCAGGTACAATCAATCGTTCACATGGTGAGCTCAAGCGTGGCCTTCATGCCCATCGATAGCGTCACGGTTATTGATCAGTTTGGTAATTTATTATCGGGTCCAAAGCGCGAAGCCGATATTGGGCTCACATCTCAGCAGCTCGATTATAAAGTGCGGGTTGAGAAAATGTTACGCGAACGCGTGATGAATTTGATCGTACCCATCGTCGGCGAAGGCAATGTGAATACTGAAGTCAATGCCGACCTTGATTTCACGCGTATGGAACAAACGCGCGAAATGTTTGATCCGCAAGCGCAAGCCGTTCGTTCACAACAGGACTCGTTACAAGAGAGCGCTGAGGCGCGCGCCAAAGGCGTACCTGGTTCAACATCCAATCAGCCACCACCGGCTCCAAGTGTATCTGCAACACAAGGCGCCGACACGGCCACATCGAATGACACGACCAAGAACCGCTCATCGACATCCGTGCGTAACTTCGAAGTGAGCCGTGAAGTTAAGTCAGTTCGCTCGGCTCTTGGAAATATCAAAAATCTTTCGGTGGCTGTCGTTCTGCGCTCGCAAATGACAACGGATGCTGAAGGCAAGCCTGTCGAAAAGCAGATGACGGATGATGAACGCAAATATTTGACCGAGGTCATTCAGCAAGCAGTCGGCTTCAGCGAGAACCGTGGTGACAAGGTCACTTTGGTTCAGAGCCCCTTTGCTCAGGAACTCCCCGCCCTCGAACGCACATGGTATGACGCGCCATGGCTTGAAGATGCGGTCAAGCAAATCGGCGTGCTCGCCATCCTTGCGATCATTGTTCTCGGTGCTCTGCGTCCATTCCTAGCCCGCTTGTTAGCTATGTCCGATTTTGTCTCGTCGCCCGACGAAGCCATGCTTGGTGATGGTGAGACTGTGCAGGTTCGGGAAGGCGAAACGCTTGAAGAAATCAAGGCTCGGCTGAAGCCAAAGAAGGGTGGTATATCGGTCGATCTCCTTGACACCGCCAATACCTATGATGACAAGATTGCTTTGATCCGTATGCTCGTTGGCGACGACTCTGGTCGTGTGACCGCGGTGTTGAAGTCAATGATCCAGAAAGAACTCGTCTAAGAGTAATGGAGACACTCCATGGTCGAAGCTATAGCAGAATTACAAGCATCAGAAGCACGAGAAGCTTTCGAGCTTCTCAACGGAACGCAAAAATGCGCGATCCTCATGTTGTTGCTTGGTGAGGAGGAAGCCTCAGAGATCCTCAAAAATCTTTCGCCACGTGAAGTGCAGCAGCTCGGCACCGCAATGTATTCAGTGGCTGATGTTAATCAAGACACCGTCAATATGGTGCTTGATGAATTCTTAGCGATTATTAAGGCACAGACATCGATCGGTCTTGGGGCTGACACCTATATTCGCCGCGTTCTCACAAAGGCCTTAGGTGAAGACAAAGCGGGCAGCGTGCTCACGCGCATTACACCGTCCCAGACCGGCAAAAATATTGAAATTCTGCAATGGATGGACGCACGTTCAATTGCTGAAATGATCTCCGGAGAGCATCCGCAAATCATCGGCATCATCGTTGCCCACCTGGAATATGCTGTGGCAGCCGATGTTCTTGTTCTTATGCCGGAAGATATCCAAGCTGAAGTGATTCAACGCATTGCAACTCTCGACTCGGTTCAGCCCGAAGCCATCGCGCAGCTTGAACGCGTGATGCAGTTACAATTCAAAGCCAATACCTCCTTGCGTGCCTCAAAAATTGGCGGTGTAAAGGCTGCGGCTAAGATCATGAACTTCACGAAGACGGCCATGGAGCAACGCATCATGGGCAAGCTCGCGAAAACGGACAAGAATGTTATGACGCAAATTCTCGACAATATGTTCATGTTCGAAAATCTCATTGCCGTTGACGACAAGAGCATGGGTACGCTGTTGCGTTCAGTCGAGCCGAATACGCTCGCGATTGCGCTCAAAGGCGCAGATGAAAGATTGCGTGACAAGATTTTCGGCGCCATGTCTTCACGTGCAGCGGCATCACTCAAAGACGAAATGGATTCGAAAGGTCCGATGCGTGTCTCCGAAGTGCAGGAAGCGCAAAAACAAATCATTGCCGTAGCACGCCAACTCTCAGATGCGGGCACAATCATGCTCGCCGGCCGAGGCGACGACTATGTCTGAGAAAGCTTCACGTCGGTTAAGGCCGAAAGACGTCGCCATGCTCGTCAAGAGTGGCGGCGACTTTACCGAAGAGACGCGCTATTCACCACAAAGCGGCGGCGGCTTCGTGCCTTGGGGCAAAACCAATTTTAAAGTGGTCAAAGCCGAAGACGCGTTGAACTCGAACGAGCAGCAAGACATAGACCAAAACTCTGAGGCCCCCGAGGCAACAGCGCATGCGGATCACACCACGAACGCGGAAAAAACCGCCGCTCATGCAGAAACAACAACGACCGAGGTTCCACCAGCCGCTCTCCCTGCGGGCCCGCAAGACGTAGCGCCCTCAAGCGCCGACATCATCGCTGAGATAGACAAGGCACGCGAAGATGGTCGGGTGATTGGATATCAACAAGGCTTGGCCGCCGGTCGACAAGAATTTGAAGCGGCTCTTGATCTGCTGCGTCGTCTTGAAGAACGCATCATTCCCCTCGCTGATGAAGCGATCGCGAAGAACACCGAGATCATCGCGCGTCACGTTCGCCGCATCGCGCAAGATCTTTCGGGCACCATGTTCGCAACGATCCCCGATGCATTCGTGCAACGCATTCATCGCGCGGCGGAAACTTTTATACGCGCGAATATGGAATTTACTTTTGCTATCAACCCGAAAGACGCAGAGATTCTGATCCCCGCGCTTCGCGGAGATGAGCTGTTCAAACATATCAAAGTCAATGAAGATCCTGCCCTGCCTTCAGGTGGATTTAAAATCTCGGCGCGTGATCTGGAAGTGGAAGATTTTCCGCAATTACTTGGCGCGGGAGATGACGAATGATCGATCTCGCCCGGTCACTTGATCGCGAATTATCAATTCTTCGCGGCACACGCCGCATTCATGCGGTCGGTCGTGTCAAAAGATTTGATGGTCAAATCGTTCATGCGAGCGCGTTTCCGGCAGCCGTCGGCAATGAATGCCGTATCGAATGTGGTGATGGAAAATGGGCCGAAGCAGAAGTGATCGGCTTTCTTGATGAATATACGGTTCTTGTTTTAACAGGCGGACCTGCTTCACTGATCGCTGGTGCACGCGTTGAAACCGTGCGTCGTGTTGATGTTGTTACTGTTGGGCCTGCCCTTCTTGGCCGCGTTTTTGATGGCGCCGGAAAGCCGCTTGATGAAAAGCCCGAACCGCTTTTGCGTGAACATTGGCCATTAAAAGGCGAGCGCGTGAACCCGCTTCGCCGTCGCCCGGTCCGTGAGCCACTCGATACAGGTGTGCGTGCGATTAACGCGCTCCTCACAATGGGGCGTGGACAACGTGTCGGCATCATTTCCGGTTCCGGGGTTGGCAAATCATCTTTGCTGTCGGCTATGGCGCGTTTTACCGAAGCTGATGTTGTCATTCTCGGTTTAATCGGTGAGCGCGGTCGTGAAGTTGCAGGTATGGTTGAGGAACTTTCAGCTTCACCAAGCTTTGCAAAAACAATTATCGTTGCTGTTCCTGCAGATCAATCACCGGTATTGCGTATTCGTGGCGTTCATCGTGCCACGGCTTACGCGGAATATTTCCGGTCGCAAGGCAAAAATGTTCTTTTGATGATCGACTCGCTCACGCGTGTCGCTCATGCCCAGCGCGAGCTCGGGCTTGCCCTCGGCGAACAGCCCACAACCAAAGGTTATCCCCCTTCGGTTGTTTCATTGATCGGTCAATTGCTTGAACGTTCGGGACTTGACGGTGAAACACAGGGCAGCGTGTCCGCGATCTACACCGTGCTTGCTGATGGCGATGATATAACAACCGATCCGATCGTTGATTCCGCTCGCGCCATTCTTGATGGCCATATTGTGCTTTCGCGTCGACAAGCGGAACAAGGTATTTATCCCGCCATCGATCTCTCGGCATCCATCAGCCGTACGATGGTCGATTGCGTATCATCGGGTCATACCGTTCGCGCACGCAAATTCCGTCGCTTGCTCAGTCTTTACGAACAGAACCGCGATCTGATGATGCTTGGCGGCTATCAACCCGGTCAAGATCCCGAGCTTGATCTTGCGTTCCAGATCAATCCTTCGCTTGTTAATTTCATCAGCCAAGCCACAGATGAACGCTCAGGCTTCATTGAAAGCGAGGCGAGATTGCAGGCACTCATTCCATGAGTGTTTCACGGATCACGCGATTGGCCGCGCTGAAGAGAAAAGTCGAATATCGCAAATGGCAAATGGAAACGGGGCGGCTCGTTTCCGAGATCCAGCGTCTTGACGACCGCATCAGCCAGGTGGAAGCGCTGAAATCCATTTATCAGAGCCATCTGACCAACCCGTCTTTGACCGCGCGCGAACTGATCGGCATCCGGATCATCAATATGCACCTGAATGACCGACGCGACCTCGATCAAAGCCGCCTCACCCTTCTGGCTGAAGAGCGGCAGAGGCTTATGGCGATGTTGGCCGCGAAAAAGCGCGAAGTGGATATGCTTGAGGACGAAACCAAGCGTCTCAAGCGTAACGAAGCCGAAGAAAAACTCGAGAAAATCCAAGCGCTTATACCCACCCACCGCGTTTGAGCGCGTGGCACGGATGTTGCTATCAAAAGTTGCGTTATTTTGCCTGCAATCCTAGCGGGATCGCAGCTATTTGAGGATGTGGATGTGGTTCAGGCCCTGTCTGTGAACACACGCGTTCCAACCCCCCTCGGCGAGACCTTCGCTGCGGATCAATTCCTCACATCTGGACTAAAGTCTGCGGTTTTTGACATTGCCTTCCTCGCGCCAACCCTGACTTCAGAAGGGTCAGCGGATGAAGTTGAAACGGTTACGGTAAATACCGCCGACTCCACTCAGTCAGCGGAAGGAATTTCTGGCGAGGCTTCTGTCGAAATGTCGACAGGCAACGATGCAGCGCCCGTGGTATCAGTCCTCCCCACTTCACACGTTTCAGCGCAAGCTGTTGCGGATCATGATATCGCGCTAGTACTTTCCGCCCTTGCTGCTCTGGAGCAAACGAGCCGCTCTCCTCTGATTGCGCAAGAGGCCAGAGCCGACCTTCTGCCCCCCTCATTAAAGACTCGAATCAGCAATGAGCTCGCAGCGCCAAATTCTGAAAAATCTGTTGAGATGTTGTCGGACACAGGGCTACTATCGCAGGCCATCAATCTTGCATCCTTCGCATCGATAAAGCGGGATGAAGCACACATTGATATCGCGCGACAGCAAAATGATCATCGCGGCGAAGATAGCAATCTACGCGTAACGATTTTCCCGGAAGAGGGCGCAAATCAGGCCCCTATAGCGGCCTTAAACGATATGACGGCCACTCCCATTTTAGGCACTTCTGATCAAGACATCATCATACTGGACGTGACTGAGCCAAAATCAGAAATAGTTGATGATCTTGCCCCATCAATTTTTGTTGAGCATCATGCGCATTGGCCGGAAGCGATTGAGATTTCAAGTTCGCCAGATAAAAAGTCACAACCTGTTATATCGGATATCTCCATGGCGAGCGCTTTCATCGCGCAATCTGATTTAGCGATGCAGGACCATATTTCAGTTTCGCGCAATGACATCGTTGTTCCCGCGATCATACCGGCTCCATACGAAGATCGGCCTTCATTCATCGGTGAATTGATCGAAACACCAAAACCAATGATTCTTCCCAATGAGCCCGTACCGAATGCGCCGCGTTTGCCTCTTGCCGACCCATCATCGCACCTTGATAAACCGGTCTCTGTGTTTACGAAAGAGGCCCTCCCTCCCATGCACGTTCATGACGAAGCATTTCAAGGAATTAACCAAAATCTGATCTCAAATCCGGAACTCTTGATTTCACCGGTGCTTGAAATTATTGCGCTAGAAAAGTCTGAAAAAATTGACAAGACGCTTAAAAATACGAATGTTTTGACGGGCTTATCTACGAATTTTACTGACCCTTTTGATCATAAATACAAAGAAAATTTATCTCTAACCAAAAATGTAAATGTCACTTTTATGAATAACCTCGACATGATGGTTGTTCATGATATATTTCGGCATGAAATAAGTTCAAGCGAGCAACTTATTGCGCCAGAATCCAACGTGACGCCGGATATCATAACCGATGATTTAACGAGTCGTAACAAAATAAATCCCGAGACATTTCAGAAGTCACTTAATAGTGCCATCGCTCGTAATAACGATAATGCCCTATTTGCTCCGATGGTGGAAGTTGATCCAATCAATGACCAAGTTCAACCGGCACTCATAGACAATGCCATCATCAGATCTAATTTACTGGCTCAAAAAATAGAAATTGCTACAGGGCAACAGACAGTGTCGTCGATACAAAATGACGACGCGGATTTTGATCTAGCCGAGAAAATTTGTAACCCCGCTGTCCTTATGCGTGATAATGGGTGGGCGAAAGATCAAACCGGCTCGCAAAGCGAACCACACGAGCCTCTTCAGCGGCATACCACATTCGCAATGCTCCGCTCGAATCTGAACATGGATCAAAATGATGATCAGAAGAATGTTCCGTTCAACACACTTATGGATAAAAAATCGACACTCGAAAATTTCAATCGTAACCCAATCATTCGTCTTGTTGCGGATGAACAAAATGCGCCGAATGTTATTAAAAACAAAATAGTCTTACCTGAACAGTATATAAATCAAAAGCCTGACAGCGCCAAAATTCGTGAAGTTACACTTGTGATCCGGTCTGTCGATCAAAGCGAAACAGGTTTGGTTCACCGCACCGGTTTCTCCGCTCCGACATTGACGCCCGAAACCTTCACCGGATCCGCCGCCACACCGTTCACTTCAACGCGTGAGGCCTCTACCGCTACCGTTTACGCTTCAAGCGATAATCCCCTGTTCCAATTCCAGCGCGATCGCGCCCTCGAGGCTCAAATTATTGCCGCACTGAAGTCGGGACAGGATAAGGTGCGCCTGTCGCTATATCCGCCGCAATTAGGCCAAGTGACCATCAATCTAGCCCTCGACGGCCACAAGGTTAAAGTCGGCCTCAAGACGGCAAACCGCGAAGCGACTAATTTGTTAACCACCGAGCAACTATCACTATCTCATGCGTTGCAGCAGGAAGGTTTTACACTCGAAGGTTTTGACGTGACAGAAGACGACACGCATAAACATCGCGCAAACGGCGACGATCAGACCAAGGCATCCCTAGTCCCGGCCGTTTCGGGATCATCCGAATTTTCAATAGACATAACAATCTGACGCGAGGACCCCATCATGGCCGCAGCAGCAGCTCCTAAAGAAGCCGAACAAGAAGGCGAGAAGAAAAAAAAGCCGATCCTCAAGATCTTGCTTTTCGTCGTCGGTGGCATCGCCCTCATAGGCGCAGGCTTTGGCAGCGCCATTCTGTTTATCAAGCTTACAACTCCGAAGGATGAAAATCCGCTCGCAATAGTGATCCAGAAGCAGGACGAAGGCGGTTTAGCTGAGACAGAAAAAAAGGCGGAGGGCGAAAGCGAAGCCGAGACCAAAATTCCACGTAAAGTCACCGAAGCTGAGAAAAAGGCAGAAGAAGCTGCGGCCGCAAAGAAAGACGACAAAAAAGATAAAGATGGTAAAGGTGGTAAAGATGGTAAAGATGGTGCTGTAGAGAATGGTAAGCCTGTTCCAAAAGAAGAAAAATTCGTCACCTCTTACTATGAATTCCCAACTGCTTTTACGACTAATCTTAAAAATTCACGTAAATTCGTCCAAGCCGGTCTCGGGATCGGCACGCAATATGACGCAAGCGTGATCGAGAATCTCAAAAAGCACGAATTGGCTATTCGCTCGGAAGTGCTACTGATTTTGGCCGACCAGACCGAAGCCGATCTCATCGGAATTGAGAACCGGAAGAAGGTCCAGGACAAAATTCGTGACGGAATCAATATGATTTTGATCGAACGCGAGCGTTTTGGCGGAATTGAAAACGTTTTCTTTACCACTCTGGTTATGCAGTAAACCCGTCGGTTCTGTTTGTTAGTTGAGTCATGTCCAGTTCACGTAAACTCAGTAATGAAGAAGTCGCCGCCCTCCTCGAAGGCCTCGAGGACGGCGTCCTGGACGTCGGCACGGGCGTTTTACCGGGCAAGGAATATCAGCCCTATGCGCTCGGCAATGATGACGCGAACCTCCTGGGCGACCTCTACACGCTACGCCTGATTAATGAGCGCTTTGGCCGTCAATTCCGGAATATTCTTCTGCCCATGTTGCGTTTCGCGCCGCGCGTGCAAACCATGCCGCCGGAAACAAAGCGCTTCGATGAATATCTCTCTGGACTTGATTCATTTCTCAGTCTGACAACGCTTCGGGTCGATGAACTCAAGGGTTCGATTCTCGCGACCGTTCCAGCACGCCTCGTCAGCATCTTGGTTAATTCCTTTTTTGGTGGACGCGGCGACAGCGCTGTAACGCGCACAAGCGAATTCACGCCCACAGAAGAGCGCATCATCCAAATTGTTATGGAAGGTGCGACAAAAACACTCTCGGAGGCCTGGAAAGAAGTTTACGAAGCTAATTTCGATGTGATGACGAGCGAGATGAACCCGGCCTTTTTGTCTTTTATCGAGGCCAATGAGCAAGTGGTCATCTGTTCTTTTGTTGTTCAGCTGCCTTTTGCGAAGCCAGCGGCTATTGAACTTGTCTATCCTTTGCAAATGCTGAAATTGATCGCGCCGCTTCTACGTTCGAAAGTGCAACGGATTGGTGAAAATCGCGATGAAAGTTGGGCAGTCCGCTTGCGCGACGCCGTCCTGCATGTTCCTATCATTATTGCGCCGCGCGTGGCCGAGCCCACAGTCAATCTGACACAGCTTTTGCGGCTTCAGGCAGGCGCTGTGATTTCAATCGAAGCCTTCAACGACATCCCAATTTTCATCGAAGGTCACCACCTCTTCACCGGTCGCATCGGCGAGAAAGACGGCAAGATGGCCGTCTCCATCATCGACTAAGATCAGAAACGGATTCGTTCCATGTCAACAGTAGAAAATGAAAAGATAGATCAAGAGGGTGCTCCTCAAGCCTCGGTACAAAATCTGAAGCTCCTCGAAAATATCGAGGTGAAACTCACTGTCGAAGTAGGCGGCACGAGGATCATCATTCGCGATCTCTTGAAATTGAATGAAGGCTCTATTGTAGAACTTGATCGCCTCGCCGGTGAACATCTCGATATTTTGGTGAATGGTACTTTGCTTGCCAAGGGTGAGATCGTTTTGATCGGTGAAAGCCTAGGTATTCGGTTCACAGAAATCATCTCACCGGAACAAAGGTTGCGGAGTATCTAGTGGCAAGCGTCACCTCCATCATCTCGGTTTTTGTTCTTCTCGGCGGCCTCGTGGCCGCCGCGATTCTGCTGAGACGTTATCGCGATCAATTGAATACCGCCTTCGTGAAGGGTCCTCTTTCGATCAAGAGTGTGGCTAATCTCGGCGATGGGTCTCGCGTCATATTGATCGAAGTCGATGGCCAGCAAGCGCTCTGTGGTGTTGGTCGCCACGGCGTTGGCGCCATCACACTTCTTCCCCGATCACCTCACCAAGGTGTACCTTCATGACGCGTCAAAGGATTACGCTGTCTCTTTTCGTTTTGGGCGGCGCTCTGGTGGTGGCCAGCGGCGCTTCTGCCGCGCAGTCTTCACTCTTTGACCTGCCAGTTCTAAAACTTGAGAATTTGCCTGCCGGCGGCCAGTCACTCTCGCTCTCGTTGCAAACTTTGATCTTGATGTCAGCATTAACAATTCTGCCGTCAATGCTGCTTGTTACCACGAGCTTCACACGCATCATCATTACATTATCACTTTTACGTCTTGCGCTTGGTACACAACAAACGCCACCCAATCAGGTACTTGTTGGTATTGCACTCTTTCTTACACTTTTCATCATGACACCCACATTTAAAGAAGCAAATGATGCCGCATTCCAACCCTACTCCGCAGGTCAAATCGGTATTGAAGAAGCAGGCGCGAGAACGGCCACCATAATGAAAGGCTTTATGCTGAAACAAACGCGGCAAAGCGATATCGCAATGATAGCCGAGTTACGTGGTGACGCCGGCTACCAATCAGCATCCGATGTGCCTTTTGTGGTGGCAGTTCCTGCTTTTCTCATTAGCGAATTGCGCACAGCATTTACGATTGGCTTTCTGCTTTTCTTGCCCTTTCTTGTTATCGATATTGTTGTTTCAAGCATTCTCATGTCGCTTGGCATGATGATGCTGTCCCCTATGCTTGTATCTCTTCCCTTTAAGCTTTTGATGTTTGTGATCGTTGATGGTTGGGCGCTGACCTTGAATTCACTCGTCGAAAGCTTCACACGCGGATTATAATATTATGGCATATGAACAGTTCATCGCTATCGGTCATGAGACGCTTCTGAGCACGGTTCTCACTGTAACTCCAGTGCTGCTTGCGGGTCTTGTGGTTGGCTTGATCATAGGCATATTTCAAGCTGCAACTTCAATTAATGAGGCAACTTTGGCCTTCGTGCCTAAACTCTTCATTGTCGGAATTGTACTTTTGCTTGCAGGCCCCTTCATGATGGCGACGATCACAAGTTTTTTTCAAACCGTGTTCGCCGAAATTGGGCGTATAAACCGATGATCATCCTTGATAACGCGGCACTTCTCGACACTCTTGTTGCGTTTATGCTCGTTTCTATTCGCATCTCTGCGATGATGCTCGCGGCACCAATCTTCTCCGCTTCAAGCGTTTCTATTCCTATTCGTATCGTAATCTCATTAGCAATTGGAGTGATGTTGGTTCAAGCTGTGGCAACGCCGAAAATTGATTTGCTGTCGCCAATTGGCGCTTTGGCGATTACCGGTGAAGTTATTGTTGGTGTAGCCATCGGATTTATTTTCCAAATAGGTTTCGCCGCCGTCCAACTTGCCGGTGAACAAATCGCAACGTCAACAGGTTTAGGTTTCGCAGCGGTGGTTGATCCGCAAACCGGTACGCAATCTCCTGTCATCAGTCAGTTTTTGAGCATCATGATGCTCTTGTCATTTTTGACACTTGAAGGTCACCATATTTTATTGAAGCTTCTTGCCGCGAGTTATGATGCTCTGCCCATTGGAGCTGCCTTTTTCGGTGTAAACGCGCTGATCGGAATTTCCAAAGCAGGTGCATTGATTTTCACGGCAGGCATGTTGGCCTGCTTGCCCATAATCGTTGCATTATTCCTCGTCACACTTGTGATTGGTATTTTGACACGCGTCGCCCCGCAAATGAATCTATTTTCAGTGGGTTTCGCGATATCAATTCTTGCAGGGCTTGCATTGATGCTTGTGGCCTTTCCCGGACTTACAGCGAGCATGGCAGGCATTCTTGATGACACAGCCAATCGCGCCCGAAACTTGATTCTCAACGGAGGAGCGCCTGATGGCTGAGACCGACGAGGGTCAAGAACGCACAGAAGCCCCAACGGGCAGAAAACTCGAACGCGCGCTTGAAAAAGGCCAAATTCTGACTTCGAAAGAGTTGCTGATGCTCGCCGTTTTACTCGTCGGCGGGCTTCAGATTTTCATTGGTGGATATTATTATTTTAATCAATTCCTTACGGCCTTTCGAAAAAGTCTTGATTTTTCTGATTTCTTACAACGCGATTTACCACTTCCTTTAGCCTTCGTAGCAGGCATTGCCGATATCTCATTACCATTGATCTTTTTTACAATTCCGCTTGTGATTATTCTGATTACAACACAAATCGCTTTCGGCGGTTTCCATTTTGTGACTGCAAATATTGGTTTCAAATTTAACAAGCTCTCACCCTTGAAAGGTTTTAGCCGTATCTTCGGTATTGGCGGCCTGTTTGAGCTTGTGAAATCGATCGGAAAAACAATTTTGATTGGAATTATAGGCGCTATTTATATTCTGTATCGCCTCCCGGAAGTGATGGCACTCGGACGTATGCCTTTTGAAACCGCATTGAGCCATGCGGGATACATCTTGGCATCAACTCTGCTCGTTCTTATTTTCGCAAATCTTATTATCGCTGCGGGTGATGCGCTTTATCAATGGTACCGTCACCAGCAAAGTCTAATGATGACGAAGCAGGAAGTGAAAGACGAAATGAAGGAGACCGATGGATCTCCAGAAATCAAGAGCCGAATTCAAAAATTGCAACGCGAGGCAGCTGAAAGAGGCTCAGTCGCCAATATTAACCAAGCCCAGGTGATTATCACCAATCCACAACATTTTGCGGTTGGTTTACGTTATGATTTTGTGAAAGGGACCGCTCCGAAAGTCGTTGTCAAAGGCTCGGACGCCATCGCCAAAATGATCCGTGAAAAGGCGGTTGAGAAAAAGATGCCGGTACTCGAATATCCGATGCTCGCCCGCGCCATCTATTTCACGTCCGAAATTGGCGGCGAAATTCATACGGAGCTTTATCGTGCGGTCGCGACCGTATTGAGCTTTGTGTTCCATGCCGGCGCTGAAGGCGAAAAGCCAGATATTGAGGTACCAAAAGAACTTCAATTTGATATGACCGGCCGACTAATGGAGCGTCGCCGTGTCGCATAAGGTTGACCCAGCCTCCTCTGAAATGTCATGCCATGGATGCTTTAATTTCTATGTGACACATCAACCAACCTGGCCATATGGCTGTCGGGCATTTGGTATGCGCTCGCGGCAGCACCCGGCACGAGATGTGCTAGTCAATTCGGGAAAACCATGTCGCATGCGCCAAAGTCAGCCGGTCAAAGAATTTTCGCTTAAGGATGTCCCATCATGAGTAAAAAGCCCGAAAAAGCCGCTCCCAAGGCCGAAGTAAAAGCCGCCGCTCCTGTCGAAGCGCATACGGACGATCAACACGCCGCGGACGCTTCGTCGGAAGCGGGCGAAGGCGCTGATCAGGAGAAAGTCAAAGCAAAAGCGGCGGGCAAAGACGACACAAAAGCAAAAGCACCCTCGATTGAGGAAGCTATTCAGATTGCGCTTGCCACAGCAGAGACAACTGCCGAAGCCAGTAAAGATGTAAATAAAATCAAGAAGCAAGTTGCGGAACTTGTTGCTGGAGCGTCACGCTCGAACAAATTATTGATTTCGACTGGTGTTATCTTTCTTTTCATGGCGTCTATTGCCCTTGGCATCTCAGTCGCCTTCTATTTCAAGGCCATGAACCGCTTTGATTCCATGACCAATGTGAACCGTGATGCTTTGATGGCTTTCGCCGAGGAAGTGAACGCCTTCACGACAGCGGCATCGCGGGTTGAGAAGGCTGCAAGCGAATCGGAGAAGCGCCTTGCCGCTCTGATGGCACAACAAGAAGAAATCAAGGCGCTCATGCAGGGTGACCTCGCAAATCAACAAGCAATTCAAGGCAAAATCGCCGAAAATTCGGAGGCGATGAACAATCTGCAAGAAGCCACACGCAAAATCATCGAGGATTTGGTTGCGTCTAATAAACTTGTAGTCGCCCAGATCGCTGATGCGATAAGGGAACAAATCAAAGCGATGGAAGCCTCAAATCCAAAGATTGACCTTGCAAAACAGATCGAGGAAATTGTAAAAAAACAACAGGCAGAGGCTACGCGCATAGCAGCCATCGAGGCGCAAAAGGCGGCCCGAAACCGGAAAGCGGCACCACAACCCGATATCACCATCAGATATCCGTAATTACGGATTAAGTGAGAGCCAGAGTTTCATGGCCAAAGAAACTTTTTCCGGCACTGCGGTTCGCGTAACCGAGGTCGAAAAACTCTCTCCCGGCGACAAACTCGGTTTGTTACCGAGCGATATTCTTCTGAAAATCGGCAAACGTGAACCACTCGAAGCTTTAGAAATGCCAAGCATTCTTGAAGAAATCGGCGCCGAAAAAGAGTGGATCACGGTTTTGCGTGACAAGATCATTTTCAAAGTTGCAACTAAGGGCGGGGCCACGGGGATCACGCTCGAACCATTTCCCTTGCAAGAAGAGGTTAACCTCGAAGTGAAAGGTTTTTGGACACCGTTCTATTCCGCAATAAGACTTGAAGATTCACTTCTTTTGCTGCCCGAACGCATCTCAGCTCTGTGGCTTCCTTTCCCGATCATTGCCTATGGATATTTCCGGCTTTGGCAAATGATGGGCGCAACAATTTTCATGTATGGGCTCGGTTACGCCACAAGCACTTTGGGCTTTATTGTTGTTTACATTGCGAGCATTATTATATTGGCAATGGGTGGGCCAAAATTTCTCCGCGACACGGCAGTAAAAGACGGTTTTCTACCACGCGCCCGAATAGCGCTTGCTGATTTGGATGATGCCGCTAAATTAGAAATGACAACAGGCGCAATTCTTCGCCTTGATCGCGATAAGAACAAAAAGCGCTAATACCGTTTAAATTTAACGCCGTCCATGAAGTGAAATGATTGATTCAACGGCGTGAACGGGCAATCCGGTCTTGGCAACAATCAGATCGCTTGACACCCCTTCACGCGCCAAACGAATGGCAGCATCAACCGACTCGGGATTCTCACGAGGACTTTGTCCAGCGCCCCGAAAGACAATTTCAAGCGATTTGATTTCTGCCTGAACTTTACGGATCGCATCCGTGAATGAGCTTTCAAGCGTGATGCTTGAACGGACGGTGTTCGAGTCCAATCCGCCCATCTGATCGGAGAGTTTTTCAAGGCGAGCTTCAAGCGCCAGTTGAGCCTTACGATGACGAAGTTCGAAAAAAATAAGTGCAGCCAGAACAGGGCCCGCACCAAACAGAACAATAAGAACAACGAACAAGAACCAATCAGACGCAACCATGGAAAACTTTCACGCCGAAAACACACACCACACAATAGATGTCCGGTCAGGCTTGATAGGTCACAAGGCCCGGACGATGTTTCGGCTTGCGCCGAACAGGAACACTATCCTTGGAAGCCATCCGGTCGGCAAGCAATTTCTCGAGTTTGATTGTCATTTCATGAATGCGGACAACGGCGGCATGATCTTCCGGCGAGCCGGGCACTCGCCCGATGAACCCCGACATTTCCGCATGGAGATCAATAGTAAGGTTCTCGATTGCGGGGCGATTCTCATCAATGATTGACCGTTCGATCGCAGTCAAAATTTCAGCAGTCCGGCCCACGGCGTCAAGAAAGCCCGTATCGGTCACTTGTTCCACAACACAAATCCTGACTCAACGAATAATCACTGTACCACTTTGGGCAACACGACCGGACAGAATAATTCCGCTTCTTATATTGCGGACCGAAACCAGATCGCCTTCGAAACCGTCTTCTTCGGCCCGACCGGTCGCTGAAATAGAAAATCCATCACCTTCCGCAACCAATTTAACGGCTTCGCCTTTCATTATGGTTGGAGCCCGCGCGACATTACGCGTTGTCAAAACATTACCCGGTTGCAACGCACTTATCAAACGTAAACCCACCGCTTCTTGGACACCTCTCATCAAGGCGCCACCTGGGGGTTGTGAGGTTAAACGTTCCTCGAGCATATCGCTCCTCAAAATTGTACCCGCGGCTAAAGCAAGGCGCGGCACAACAATTGACCATTGTTTGATTGGACCACCAGCTGTTACCGAACGCGGCACAGTCGCCGTCGCCGGCGTATCGACGCCATCAACGCGAAGAGTAAAGCTCCAAGATTTTGGCGAGGCACACGACACGTCAAGACTTGAACTATAGGTGCTGCGTGGCTGCACATCTGGCTTCACCGAACACGCGGATATCTTCATCCGATCATCAAGAGGTCCGATGCGCGCGTCTGGCGGAAGCGTGCGGCCACTGGCTTCAAAATAGGCTCGAATGACTTCTTTTAAATCTTCTGCATTCCAGCTTGCATCGTCAGCATTTGCGTGAGACATAATACCAAGGGCCATCATAATACTGACAATGAGAGTGCAAAACGGCATTTTCATTGTAATAACACCGCAATAGAATTCGCTTGGATTATGGGTTTGGGTTTCATCAAACGTGCAACAGACTGATTGGCGCCAGCAGATTCAACACGAATAATCTGCCAAGAATTTTTTGTTTCTGAAGGAAGCTCGACCAAGAAATAGTCGCCCGGCTTCACGCCATTAGAAGTGCCCGCTGAAAGTGTTGCCCTATTACCGGAGACGGATGTAACAACCGCGCGCACGTTATCACACCCCACATGATCCGCGACACGCGCCGCTACTTCTTGCCAAAGATCATCAAAACTGCCAGTTATATTTGGGGGTAATAAAATATTTGTACCCCATACCCGGGACTCAAGCGGCACTTGTGCGCGCTCGACAATGCGCTCGCGCACAGCTCCGGTCATCGTATCAACAATCTGCAGATCCGCAGTCACGTCGATCGCCGTTTCAGTAACGAATTGATTGCTCATTCGCGTGCGCTCAAGCTTCACAATGCCATCAAGACGCAACACACCGGGCGTAGGACGATAATTTTCAACAATCGCCAAATACCCGAGATTTTGTTTCACCGCTTTCGCGCTACGGGTCACGGGGTTAAAACGACGATCATCTACTGCGCGCAAAGAGGGCTCTTCATTCAAAACTGAAAATAGACGTTCGACACCTTCACGACCTTGTCGCTCAACGCGTCCGGTCAAACCTGGCGCTACACGAATATCAATGGCACCAATCGCTACGTCTGATTTTTTGGAAGAGCCGCATTCGCCTTCTTCCGTATTGGCAAGTGCATTGATAGTGACAACGAAATGATCCCCTTCACGACGCTCATCGAGAACTTGATAACCCTTCAATTGACCTGAGACGATGATACCACTTTCTTCTCGGAGTGCTCCAGCGTCTGAAACCATCGTCGAACCACGCACAGACATACGCACCTGACCGGCAGCATCATAAAGCGCCTCTGCCAGCGCAGATTTGCGCGCGCCCGCCAAATCGCCATTGGCAATGGCGGCGCGTCCAACAGCATGGACAAGCCGCGTACCTGCCATCACTTGATTAAGTGTCAGGAGAGCGAAGGCCGCGCTGAAGATAATAATACTAATGCACCGCATTATGAAGTTCACTTATATTTAGGGGCGCCCTGCGCCACCATTGCGGCAGCATCCGACGCATCGATTTCCAAAATCGTTTCGTAGATGTCACTCTTGATCGGTCCGATTGATACTGTGCGCGCGCTGCGCACGATGCCGGCGACCGAGCCGCGCAACGTATCGGCCTGCATCACGCCTTCTGAGAGAGACGCATAGGAATTCAGATCAAGGCCATAAATCTTCTCGGCTAGTTCGCGCATCGCCATCAAGCGTGAGGCACGGATTGCCATCAATTGCTTTTGCACCCGAGTGCGGCCGGGCTGGATGGAAATGGCTGCATAACCGATGCCCCGAATGGCGCCCGTCTCAACCGGAGCCGCCTTAGCTAAGTTCGCTGCAGCCGGCGTTGCCGCCGCCAACTTTGTTTTATCAGTGGCGGTCGCACAGCCAGAGAGCAAAGCGCCTGAGAAAGCGAGGGTGGTAAAAAGAGCAAGATGAGAGAGTTTCACAGCGGTACATCCTTTGCAGGCTTCAGAATCACGCTCAAGGCGTAACCTCTGCATCGAGAAATAGGTCAAAATCCTTTCAGCAAATTCCATGCCGACTGCGCTGCGATACAAAATTTTTCCCGCTGGCATACCCCTTGCTTTCGCCTATCCGAACCACCGCGAAACCCACCCAAAACAAGGGCCAAGTGGACATTTTGAGTGAATTCGTCGGGATTCCGACATGAGGCGGGGACGATTGTGAGCGACGCACTGTCGATAAACCAACAGGCTGGCAGTGGACGCTGGGCGCAATCCCTGCTGCTGCCTTTGGCGCTTGTGGCATTCATCGTCATGATGGTGGTGCCAATCCCACCCTTCCTGCTCGACATCTTCTTTACCGCCAATATCGTCATCTCGCTCTCGATTCTGATGGTGAGTGTGAATATGTATCGGCCGCTCGATTTCTCGGCGTTCCCGACCATTCTGCTTTTTGCAACCATCCTCCGCCTCGCGCTCAACGTCGCGTCGACCCGCGTCGTGCTCGTGCATGGGCATGAAGGTACCGCCGCTGCTGGCCATGTCATTGAATCTTTTGGTGAATTTGTCATCGGCGGCAATTTTGTCGTCGGCATTCTCGTCTTTATCATCTTGATGGTGATCAACCTGGTCGTGATCGTGAAAGGCACCGGCCGCGTGTCGGAAGTCGCGGCCCGCTTCACACTCGACGCCATGCCCGGGAAACAGATGGCCATCGACGCCGATTTGAACGCCGGGATCATCACCCCCGACATTGCCCGTAAACGCCGCGAGGAAGTGGCGCGCGAGTCAGATTTTTATGGCTCGATGGATGGTGCGACCAAATTCGTTAAAGGCGACGCGATCGCCGGCGTGCTCATTCTTACCGTAAACATTATTGGCGGTTTGATCATCGGCATGGTGCAACATGGTTTGCCGGCGAACGAAGCGGCGTCAACTTATGTGACTCTCACCGTTGGTGACGGTCTCGTGGCCCAAATTCCTTCGCTGTTGCTCTCGATCGCAACGGCCGTGATCGTGACACGTGAATCGGGCGAGTCTGACCTTTCAAAAAAACTGTTGCACCAAATCGGTGGACGTCGTGCATGGTATCCGGTTGCCGGCATTCTCGCTTTGATTGGCATTTTGCCCGGCATGCCGCATCTTCTGTTTCTCACCGCGGCCGCCGGAGCTGCTGCCATCGCGCATTTTGTGAACAAGCGCGACAAGAAAGAAACTGAAGAACAAGCGCTTGAAGCAACAAAGCCAACCATCAGCTTGGAAAGCAGTGCCGAAGACGAGGATAAAAGTGAAGTCACAATCAATGATGTGGCAAACACAACACCACTATTGATCGAAGTCGGTTATGGCCTCATCCCATTGATTGAAGATGCGGCGCGTGGTGCGCTTGTGTCGCGCATTACCGGCATTCGTAAACAGGTTTCGCGTGATCTTGGCTTCATCATTCCGCAAGTGCGCATTCGAGATAATCTCTCACTCATGCCTTCTGCCTATCGCATCACGATCGCCGGCGTGATTGCTGCCGAGGACCAAGTGATCAATGGCAAGTTACTTGCCATTCAAGGTGCAAATTCAAATGTGGTTCTTCCGGGGCAAGCCGTAAAAGATCCCACATTCGGTCTCGACGCCGTATGGATTGATCCTTCAGATAAACCGCGAGCCCTTGCTGCAGATTATACAGTTGTTGATGCGGGCTCTGTGATTGCAACACATCTTCATCAATTGCTGGTGCAACGTGGAGCGGACCTGCTGGGCCAAGACGATGTTCAAGAAATCGTAGATCATTTTGCCAAATCGGCACCCAATCTTGTGCAAGGGGTCGTGCCGAAAATCGTCTCGCTGCCGCAACTGACGCAAGTGTTGAAGTCGTTGGTTGCTGAGCAGATTCCAATCTCGGACATGAAGCGTATTCTTGAAGCAGTCTCGAGCTCGAAGGGTCGCGAAACGGAGGATCTCATTGAAGCGGCACGTATTGCTTTGGGGCCAATTCTGATCCAACGCATCTCGTCACCGAAAGAAGAGTTGCCGATTGTCACGCTCGATACTGGGCTTGAACAATTGATGATTCAGAACGCCAAGCAAAATGGCGCGATGGGCAATGCGATAGAACCGGGTCTCGCGCGCAAACTCATCGAAGCTTTTGAAGAGCAATCAAATCTTTTGGCTAAAACCGGAAAAACGCTTGTCGTTGTTACAACACCGATTTTGCGTCGCGAACTTGCAAGCCTCGTAAGACAAGCCGCTCCCGATGGTCTTGTTTTGTCTTTCAAAGAACTTCCTGAAACCAAACGTATCAATGTTGTCGCCATAATTGGCGGCGCGTCCTGAGGAGAGTGAACCATGATGCAACGCACAAAAATCGTGGCGGAAGACAGCCGTGAAGCCATGGCCCGGATCATGCGCGATTATGGTGAAGATGCGGTCATCCTCTCGACACGCAAAGTCCCAGGAGGCATCGAGATTGTTGCCGGCCACCCAGCCAAGGGGGCTTCAAATTATGATGCAGATGATGAAGAGCCGACTTTGGCGCGTTTGAAAAAAGCACAAAAAAAGCAGCAGGCCGATGTGATTGCCGAGCGGACAAGCGATGTGCTGAAAAAGCCCGCCACATCGAAGAACCCCTCACAAAAATTCGCCGACATTCTTCTTGAAAGCGGTCGCGCAGAAGAATTACTGCGCCCCTCAGGGTTTCAATTCCGCCCCGCTCAAAAGGCCAAAGCAACTTCGCCAAAAAGCGAAGAGCCAAAGATAGACGCACCGGAGGCCCAAGAAGCCGCTGCAGTTGAATCACCAAAATTTCATGATCGTCGCCTCGATGCCATCGAACAATCAGTTAAAGAAATCCGTGCGATGCTCGGTCAGGAAGTCATGATGAGTGGGCTGAAATCTGCAGGCGCCTCGCCGGCGCTGATTTCCGTCTTTCTCGCACAATCAGGCGCGCTTGCTTCAATCGATCCTGATCGCCGCTTTGCCAAATTTTTGGCTGACCGGATGCTACATAAGGCGCCGCCAAAGTTAACCGGTGGCCCATGCGTTGTGTTAACACTCGGTCCCAGCGGCTCGGGCAAGACAACATTGCTCGCGCAATTGGCTGCGAAAGCCCGCTTGGAGTCACCCGATGAAAAACTCACTTTTGTGAATGCCGACGCCAATCGTTTTGGTGCCGCTGAACAATTGCGTGCTTATGGCAAAATTCTCGATGTCCCGGTGATCGATGTCGAGCATCCTTCTGAACTTGCCAAACTGACCACAAATTCTGGCCAGCGTTTGTCTCTCTTCATCGATATGCCGAGCCAGCCGCATGAAAATAGTGTCTTGCTCGATATCCTCGAACGTCACCGTGATGAATTGCCCGAAATGTATAATGTCGGCGCGATTGCCGCCAATCTGTCAACGGATGCGGTGGATCGCATGTTGTCGCGCTACCCTAATCTTGATGCATTGGCGTTGACAAAGCTCGATGAAGCACCGCTCTCGCTTTCAACCTTCAGCCTTTTGAGCTTGCGCGGCCCGGGCGTTGCCTTTCTTGCCTCGACCTCGCATCTTGTGAAAGGATTGATGGAACCTGATTCGGATATGCTCGAAAGCGTCATTCATTCGAGCCTCGTGGGCAGCGAAGCCGAACAGCTGAACTGACCTTTGTTGTAAATGATCACGTAGCGTCGGTAGCGTAATATGAAACGTCCTCAGGCCACGGCCATCACGAGCGGAAAAGGCGGAGTCGGTAAGACAATTCTTTCCGTCAATCTCGCCCTCGCCCTCCATAAGGCCGGCGAACGCGTTGGCATTTTCGACGCCGACCTCGCGCTTGCCAATGCACATCTCGTTTTGGGTTGCCGACCCAATCGCACAATCGTTGATGCGCTCTCGGGTCAATGCACGATGGCTGAGACCGTTGTTGAATCGCCTCTGGGCGTGAAGATGATCGCTGGCGGCAGCGGCCTTGCAGAGGTCATGGGGCTCTCCGTCGAGAAGCGCCAAGAAATTATCAGAAATTTTTCTGAACTCTCCGGCACAATTGATCACTTGATTGTCGATACCGCAGCAGGTATCGAAGCTAATGTCATCGATTTCGTAGCTGCCTGCGATCGTGTGATCGTGGTTGTTGTTGGCGAGCCGACTGCTTTTGTTGATGCCTATGCGTCGATCAAAGTATTGCATCAAGACACAGGTCGCGATCGTTTCGACGTGATCATCAATCGCGCGGCCAATGACGCGGTAGGCGCTCAAATCTTCACGCGATTTCGGGCCATTACGGATCGCTTTTTGAAAGTGACACTCAATCACATTGGCACAGTTCCGGAAGACGAGCGACTTGCGCACGCCGTTGGGAAATGTGAGCCCGTTGTGTCGAGTTTTCCGAATTCTGTTTCAGCAAAAGCCATTATGCGGATCGCCGAAAAGCTTCATACGACGACGCCGCCTGCAGTTGATGAAGGTTCAATTGGCTTCTTCCGCCCGACACTTTCGACGGAACAAAAAGCGTTTGGAACCTGAGCCATGAGTCTCAAAGCCTATCCAACGCAAGCTTTAAGCGTTCAGGACATCAATGAACGCGTACGCCTTCATATGCCGCTTGCGCGGAAAATCGCGTGGCAAATTCATGGTCGCGTCCGCGATCTTCTCGACATTGACGATCTCATTCAAATCGGAATGACAGCGCTTGTTGAAGCGGCCCAACGATTTCAAGATACAGGTGAAGCCACTTTCGGCGCTTACGCATCAATCCGAGTGCGCGGAGCATTAATCGATCACGTGAGAAATAATCTCAATTTAACGCGCACCGCCGTTCAGCGTCGCGACCGGATCGCTCAGGCGCGTCGCGGTCTTCTCGACGAGGGTAAAGATCCTGATAATCAAAGCTTGATCGCAGAAAAAATCGGGATCGGCATTTCTGAATTACAAGTCTGGTACGGCCAAGTTGCAAAGTATGCCCACAAGTCACTCGACGAAATCTATGACGATCACTCGGTATGGTTTGCTGACGAGAGACCAACGCCAGAACACGCTCTTCTTGCCGGCGAATTGCGCGAGAGGCTCGCTGCAAATCTCAAAAAGCTCAATGAGCGCACGGCAATGGTTTTGCAGCTTTATTATGTTGAAGAGATGAATCTCGAAGAAATTGCCGAGACCTTGTCCATCTCCATTGGTCGCGTATCACAAATCAAAAAGGCTGCGATCAGTCAATTGCGTGAATGGATGGGCGAAGGCTAAATCGGGGGAGGCAATTCGCGAAAAAGCCATTGATCAAGCTTGCCAAGTTTCACCGCATGTTTGATTTCAGCAAGAATTTGTTCAACCACTTCAGGAGTAGAGACAGCTAAAACGATTTCTTGATCGCCTTTTCGCGTTAACGGCAAAAAGCGCCCTTGCCATTCAATTGAGATGACCGTCATGCCATCACGACGCTCGACAATATTGTGAGAATGCCGCCAGCGCCCCGGCACATGAACTTCATAAGCGTTGCCGCTCCGCGGATCAAACCGGGTTTCGAGATAGGAGTAATCACTCGGATTGCAATAGAAGCGCCAATAATCATCGATGAGGGCAATGAGCTCGACCCGCACATCAGCGATCGGGGTCGGAACCGGAACGATCTGCCGCGACTTCGCTTTGAAGCCTTGCAATAATTTGGGGCTGATCATGACGCGCACTCACTCATAAAAACCTACCTACAAAAAGCGGCGCGACTTTAACGGCAGGTTTTTGAGACGGCAATTCCTCCCGAACGAGAGAGTTTACACCCTGATGGCATGAGACTTGCTGATCCATTTTTGGATTATTGCGCCTGAATACGGGCGCATCGTGAACGCTGATTTTAGGATTGATTATGCTTCGCACGCCACTCACAGGACTGACCGCTGCCTCAAAACAGCTGAGTACGATCTCGAACAATCTCGCCAATGCGAGCACGACCGGCTTCAAGAAGTCGATGGCTCAATTTGCTGATTTCATGGGGGAAAGCACGTCGACCCGCCCAGGCTCAGAAGCTGGTAAGGGCGTCATGGCAATCGCCATGCGACGTTCGGTTGAACAAGGCAGCCTAAAGCAGACAGGCGGTAGCCTCGATGTCGCGCTGCAAGGCGCAGGCTACATGGTGTTCGGAGATCCCGCCAATCCCACGGGCGAGGGCGATCTGAGTTTTTCTCGCGCTGGCACTCTCACCATTACACTCGATGGCTTTCTCGTAGATGAGAGTGGCGCGCCCGTCATGGGCAATCCGGCGCTTGCAGGAGGGCTCCAAAACCCTAATCTCCAAGCGATAAATATTTTCAAAGCTGTCGGCAACAATCCGGCGAATCTGGGGTCGATTACCGTCGACGCCCAAGGCCTTTTATCGGTGGCTAATGCGGCTGACGGCTCAATCAATAAAGTTACCTATCTCGCTGTCGCACGCTTCGAAAATGACAATGGCCTTAAAGCGATAGGCAATACACGATACACCACGAGCAACGACTCAGGCCCCCCCCAATTTGGTCGCGGGGGCTCTGATGGCCTCGGCGTCTTTGCACAAGGCAATCTCGAGCAATCCAATGTCGATATTACCTCTGAGCTCATGAATATGATCTCGGCCCAGCAGGCCTACAATGGCAGTTCGCGTGCGCTTCAGGCCGGCAGCGAGATGCTTCGGACGGCTGCTGAACGAATTGGATGAACTTAAAGGCACAATTGACCCTAAGGAGCCTCTACTCGAACTCTGAATCCCCCTGAAATCAGCCGGTTGATTTCTGCAAACGGGGGACAATCATCGTAAGCCCTCTTTGAAAACTGGCCCAACGGGCGAGTGTCGGGGTCTGCTAACCTTTTTTGTAGCGCCATGGATCAATTTCAATTAAATAATGTCTTTAACGACAGAGCCGCGCCTAGGGAGCGTCGCCTGCCGTTGGGGTCGACATGGCAATTTCAGACGCACTCTCCATCCGTCAATCGGTGCAAAACGCCGTGCTTCCGCCGCTTACCGCTGCGCAACGCCTTGCCGCCATTGGAGATGTTCCGACCACGCCGCGGCCATTGGCCGAAGTCGGCGGCGCGTCACCCGATAATCTGCCGCCAACCGACGCATCGGCGGCCATCCTGCCCTTTTCCCCGGAAGCTCGACGCAAACCTTCCTCACGTGGCGGTGATCCAATGCGGCCAAGCGTCAGTCCAGACGAGCCGTTGCGGCTCGTCTATAATCAGCGCGGCGCGCCATCTGACGCCATTCCCGCTCTTACCCGCCTCGAGGCACGCATCGCGCTCGAGCCGGTATTTATGCATCATTATGCTTCGACCCTCTATGCCATGGTCTCGCGATTGCCCACGACACCCACAGAGCGACGCGTGGCCTTTGACCTCTTCGCCTGACATGGTGAGGTCTGCATGAACCAACAAGAATTTCTCGACGCCATCCGAGCGCTCCTTAAAGAATATGGCGGCTACACGCTTGAGGGTCCCGATTGGGCCGGGGATGTCATTTTGCGTCGTGATCTCAACGGCGAAGAGAAACGCCGCCGGGGCGCAAGCCATTTTGCGGCTGCGTTGCGCCAGATCATGGGGCAAGACATTAAGAAAAATCCACCGGCAGGGTTCGTTTGAGCATTTTAACCGAGCGTTAACCATAGCTCGCAGAATAAAACTGGCATAGAAGTTGCTGTTATTGTCTCGCAACGCGTTCCTCAGGGATCGACGAGACGGGACCCATGAACAGCCTAGACGCACTCTTCAAAGCCGATGCCACCGCCCTGTCATTACGACAGAAGCGCTTGGAAATACTTGGCTCAAACATCGCGAACGCCGCGACGCCGCATTTTAAGGCGCGCGATATCGATTTTGAAGCCGCCTACAAAAGTGCAATGAACAGCGGCGAACTCACAAAAACCGCGTCAGCCCACATCGATGTCGGTGGCACCGCTCAGTCTGCCGAAGTGCGTTATCGTGTGCCCCTCTCACCCTCACTTGATGGAAACACCGTGGAGCTGCATGTCGAACAACTTCAATTTGCCGAAAACGCAACACACTACGAGGCGACCCTGAATTTTCTCAATGGCCGCATTAACTCGATGCGCAAGGCGCTGAAGGGCGAATAATGGCAAACAAGCTAACAATCTTTGACGTGGCAAGCCGCTCAATGGCGGCACAGCAAGTGCGTCTCAACACGATCGCCTCAAACCTTGCCAATGCGGCATCAGTTTCCGGCAATCCGGACACGGTCTTTCGTCCAATCAAGCCAGTCTTTGAGGCACAATATCATGATGTCATGGAAAAAACAGGCATCGCTACCGTCGACGTAACCGCCATTTCAAAGTCGTCTCTGCCGCCCGAGAAGCGTTACGCGCCAAACCATCCCTCAGCTGATCGTGAGGGTTATGTTTACGCACCGCCAATCGATACGAATGCCGAGATGATCGATATGCTCGAGAGTTCGCGACAGTATCAAAATAACATTGAGGTGCTCTCAACTGCGAAGGCGCTTCTCATCAAAACACTCAATGTCGGAAAATAAATTTTAGGAATACCTCGCCATGGCCACGTCGAATATCTCAAACCAAGCGCAGCAGTCCCTGGACGCCCTTCTCTCCAAGATCGGCGCAAAGAAACTTTCAGATGCGCAAGCTGCGAGTGGACCAAAGACGACCCTGGGTCAAGAAGATTTTCTTAAATTGATGACTGCCCAAATTTCAAACCAGGATCCGTTCCAACCACAATCCAACACCGAGATGATTGCACAAATGGCACAATTCTCAACAGTGACAGGCATCCAGCAGCTCAATAAAACGATGTCGAGCGTGCAATCAGAAATTGCACAAAATCGTATTGCCACCGCGGCAAGTTTTGTCGGTCGTACGGTCCTTGTTCCGGGTTCAGTCGCACTTGCCGATTCAACCGGCAGCATCAGCGGTGCCGTTGATCTGCCCTCTGCTGCCACGAGTTTGAGCGTTCAGATTTCACGTTTAACGGGCGAGCTCGTTAAAACCATTGATCTTGGTTCCAATCCCTCAGGCCTTGTTGGCTTCAGCTGGGATGGCAAAAACGCCAAAGGCGAACCCATTAACGACAATAGCTACACCGTGAAAGCCATCATGACATCAGGCTCAACGCAAAGCGCTGCGGCAACGGAGGTCTATGGCCCGATCACCGAAGCATCAATCCCAAGAGGCACTGAGCCACAAACATTCACCGTTGAAGGTGTTGGTAAAATCAATCTGACCGACATCAAGAGCATCAAATTCTAAATAGAGACGTGACAAAATCTCTTTATCAAAAGAAAGGTACGCAGGCCCATGTCATTCTATACCTCACTCACAGGCCTTAATGGTGCTCAGGCAGATATTTCGACGATTTCGAACAATATTGCAAACGTCGGTACGACAGGTTTCAAACGTGCTCGCGCTGAATTCGGCGACATCTTCGCCACGTCACCTTTACAAAATGCTTCAAGCGCCATCGGCTCGGGTACTATTTTGAAGTCGATTAAACAACAATTCACGCAAGGTAATATCAGCTCATCTTTGAATGCGCTCGACTTGGCAATTTCGGGTCAAGGCTTCTTTGCCATGAAGCCAAGTCTTACATCAAGCCAAACTGTCTATACACGAAACGGTTCTTTTAGCGTTAATAATGACCGATATGTGGTCGACTCTAAGGGTCAATATTTGCAGGTTTTCCCAGTTAACGCCGACGGCTCCGTGACTTCGACCTCAATATCATCGGCCCAAAACCTTCAATTACCGGTAAACTCAGGCTTACCGGCGGCAACCACGAACATCCAGCTCGGCCTTAACTTGCCAGCAGACGCGACAATCATTCCGAATGACCCCAAATTTACGGAATCAAACCCTTATCAATTCAATCGCACAGATCCGTCAACCTTCAACCAGTCAACCTCAATCACAATTTTTGACTCACTCGGCAATCCAACGATCGCTACAATTTATTATGTCAAGACTTCAAATGCGACGGATGTTTCGCCCTTTAACAAGTGGCAGACATATGTTTACGTCGGCGACAAAGAGCTTGATCCGGCTCTGATCACTGCCAAAGACGAGCAAGGTAGAACACTTTACATCAATAAATTTGGCGAAATCACTTCAGATCCACAGTCTTTGGACTCGACCTTCGTCGCCGGTGCGCCGCATCCGCTCTATAAATTTGACGATCAACTTGAGAAAGCACAGTCTTCGCCCGCCAAAGCAACCGGCATCAACATCAAGGCTTTGGGTTTTGATTTTGGCGATACAGACTCAAATACTGTCACGATCACCGATGACCCAGCCAATTGGTCTAAAACCCGCGAGGGTGGCAATACTGACGCCTCAGCCCAATACTGGGGCAAAAACATGTTCACGGTTTCAGATGGCAATTCGCAGCCTGTATCTGTCAGCATTCGCGCCGGTAAATACACGGGTACAGCATTGGCATCCGAATTGACGCGTGCTGTCAATGAAGCCTTCGGAGATGATAAATTTGTAAAACTGACTGATACCTATAAGCGCATCGACGGCACGATCGTTCCCGGTAATGACATAATCAAACTCAATCTTTTTGCGCTGGACGATAATGGAACGCCGAAGGGCTTGATCAATCCGATTGAAATCGATCTCTTGGGCAATGCCGGTTCTACGGGGACGCTTCCTGACACGGCCTCGACACCCGTTGCAGCCCCTGAGCGCGATCTACAATTAACCCGCAGTGATCTTGTCAGTCTCGTTCAGAGCCGCTTGAACGATGCGATGAACCTTCGTGCAAAGGAATTTGGAAAGAGTGCAAATTGGGTTGACGCAGACAAATCCGATACTTGGCCGGTGACCGTTGGCTACGATCCCTCGACACGATCACTGACCTTCACACCGAACCGAAATCTGATTGGTCCGAACGCTTCGGAATTACAAGCCCGCTTCAACTCGTTGCAGGTCTTTTCGCCCACATCCTCCAATTTAGGTGTTCCAACTGTTCAAACGAGCCCGAACGTGCTCATTCGTGCCGGCAGTCGTTGGTTGGGCGACGAACTTGTGCCGAATGGCGACCCAATCCTTGATCCTGCCGATCATCGTTATGGCATTGACGTGACTTACAACAAAGACACAAGACAATTCTCTTTCGTCTCTGGTTCAACCGGTGAGCAAAGTGCTATCCGTATTGGCCGCGCGGCCCTCAATAATGACAGTGCCGTGGAAAGCCAGATTGACGGCTATGATTTCTCGAGCACAACCTTGGCAGAAGGCGACACAATTTCAATTGCCATTGATGGTAAGTCGTTTACTTATAAACATACTGGCGCTTCTGTAACAGGGTCAGCGTTGGCTGATGCTGTTGTGGAAGCATTCGACGATCTAGATGGAGAAAATACAGCTGAAAAACAGACACTTACTTTCGAAACCACGGCTTCAACCACCGCCTTTGTCATCACAGTCGGTGGCGTGAATGTTACGATAGATCCAACTACACTTAACACTGCGGCCAAAATTGCCGATAAAGTCCACACAGCTTTAAAAGCAAGTGCAGCTTTTGCTGGCTATACCTTAAATTATACGGATGGTGCTGAAACATTTACTGTGACGTTTGATGCAAAAGCGGGAGACGTTCCACCGCTTTCGATCGTGATCCCCTCAAACATCGATCAAGATATTTTAAAAGTATCTGAAACGGTTAAGGGTGCTAGCCTTCCCTCCTCTATTTACACACTTACCTCGGAAGAAATAGATGGAGAAAAGACAGGGAAAATCACAATTACGGGTGATGATTACGGAACAAGCTTTGTTTCAACTGTTCGCTTAAACGGAACAGTCCGTCCGAAAGACGCTGTGGGTGCAACAGGCACCTCAAGTGTGTCGGGCATCATGCTCGGAAGCGCCGCACTCGGCAAGACTGATGATTCTCCCTTCCTGGGATCTAACAACGATCTTCTTGGCATTGGTAAAGATGCCGATGCGCAGGTGCAAAAGAAGGCTGGCACGGGCCTTAAATCTACCTCGGCCACCGCTATCGGTAGCCGCGCCATCACATCGCTCGCGCAGACCTTTGTTCCAAATGAAAGCTTGGGCGAAAACAAGATGACCTTTACCATCGACGGAATTGTCGGCACAGTTACGCTCCCTGTGCGCGCTTATACGGGTGATACTTTCGCTTCTTCAATCGAAGAGCGCGTCAATCTGATTGAAGATCCGAAAACGGGAAAAACGGTGTCGGGCGTTAAAGTTCGCTTCGATCCCGACAACAACCGTCTGGTTTTCCAATCCGGAACGGCAGGCGGAAGCTCGCAAATCAACGTCGTGGGTTCACCAAATTATGGTCTTCGGAACGTAACGACGAAACAAGGCGAGATCCCTGTGGTTACCGTCTTAAAACAGGCAGAAGACAACGATCAAAACAAACTCTTTATTGACGCCGATGGGAAAATCACGACACAAACACAGCCCAAACCTAATTGGTCCCCTCTCTATCTCAATCAGGGCCAATTAACTTTCGACACAATCGGTAAACTGGCTTCACCTAAAGAAGGTGTCGTGTATTCACCCTTTGATCCGGGCAATGGTTCAAACCTCATCAACCTAAACGTCGACTACGGTAAATTTTCGACGCAATTTGCACAACCATTCTCGGTGTTGTCACTCCAACAGGATGGCTTTACATCTGGTAAGCTCGATGGCTTGAATATCGACGCGAGCGGCACAGTAAAAGCGAACTACACAAATGGCCAGACGCAGGCCTTGGGTAAAATCATGCTCGCAAACTTCGCCAACCCGAACGGTTTGAAGCAGGTCGGTAACTCGAATTATGTTGCGTCATCAGTCTCGGGTGAAGCCAATCTCGGCCAGGCCGGCGGCGACGGCTTCGGGTCGATCCAATCGGGCTCGCTCGAACGTTCGAATGTCGACATTACCGAAGAACTCGTAAACCTGATTACGGCTCAACGTAACTTCCAAGCGAACTCGAAAGCGATCGAGACCGAAACAACCCTCACCCAGACGATCATTCAGATCCGTGGGTGATAAACAAGAAGTGAGCCGGGCCGCTTGAAACGGGGCGGTCCGAAACTCCCGTTTAGTTGATTTATTCGCCCCAGCTGGGCGTGAGCGGTCTTTTTTAAGATCGCGATTGATAATTTAAGCTCACTTTTTCCGTCGTGATGGTTAATGGCACGTCTTTTGCTAACTTGTGAGCGTGTGTCAGGCTTTTGGCATCCCAACCGACGACCTCAAAAGTTGACAGGACGGACCATGGATAGGATTTCACAGATTTCGCTAAATACGATGCGGCTTCTGAGCGACAATCAGAAGATTACAGCAGCAAATTTAGCCAATCTAAACACGATCGGCTTCCGTCGCGATGTAAACACCGCAATCGGCTCAGCCTTTTTAATTGATCCAAAATCCTATGAGGATCGTGTTTTCGCACGTCGTGGAGCGGCCGGCGTCGACACAACAGTTTCAAACTTGATTAGCACCGACCGTCCGTTGGATGTCGCGATATCCGGCTCGGGCTTCATGGTCGCAACCAATCAAAAAGGTGAGAAAATTCTAACGCGTCGTGGCGACATGGCCGTCCGCGCAGACGGAAAACTCAAACTCGGCGATGAAACGCTCGTGCAAGGTGGCGGTGGCGACCTTACCATTCCCCCTCATGAGAAAATCGAAATCGGTCAAGATGGAACGATCTCCTACAAGCCGGTGGGTGCCGAAGGAAATACGCTTCTGGTTGCAGGTCGAATAGATCTTATCAATATTCCCGCAAACAATGTCGTTCGCGGACTTGATGGCTTTCTTCGTCCAAAAGATGGTCGTTTTCCTGCCAATGATGCCACCATAAAGATCGTAAGTAATTCACTCGAAACCAGTAATGTCGATGCTGTTGAATCAATGGTCGAGATTATTCAAACACAAAGATCTTATGAGATGCAGATAAAACTCATAAAAACTGCGCAGGATCTTGATGACCAAACCTCAAAACTTATGCGGTCTTCAAGTTGATTCATTAAGGATAATATAGTGGGGTGAGCCATGCCTGATGCATTAAATGTCGCAAAAACAGGATTAAACGCACAGCAAGCGCGCATGAGCGTAATTTCGAATAACCTCGCCAACGTCAATACGATTGGTTTCAAGCGTGACCGCGCAAATTTTGAAACACTTCTCTACCAAGATCTTCGGGAAGTCGGTGCACAAACCTCAGAAAATACACAATTACCGACGGGCCTGGCTATCGGTACTGGCGTGCGTATTGTCTCTTCTGAAAAACTTCATAGCCAGGGTAGTATTATCAACACCGATAATTCCCTTGATATGACGATTGATGGTGCAGGTTTTTTCCAAGTGCTCATGCCTGATGGTCAAATCGCTTATACACGCGCCGGCAATTTCACAAAGAGCTCAACGGGTCAAATCGTATCAGCGAATGGCTACTCGCTTGAGCCTGCGATCACCATTCCAGAAAATGCATCAAGCATAACGATCTCGCGCGACGGGATCGTGTCTGTCGGCATCCCCGGACAAACAGAACCACAAGTCGTCGGAAATATTGAAATTGCGTCATTTCCAAATAATGGCGGCTTGAAGCCCCTGAGCGAAAATATGCTCGCGGCCACGGGGGCGTCGGGCGCTCCGATCGTCGGTGCTCCAGGCGCAAATGGTCAAGGTAAGCTGATGCAAGGTGCGCTCGAAGCTTCAAATGTGAATGTCGTTGAAGAGCTTGTGAATATGATTGAGACGCAGCGCGCTTATGAAGTAAATTCAAAAGCCATAAGTGCCGTCGACAATATGCAGAAATTTCTGACACAGAATGTGTAATGGAGATTGATCATGAAGGCCTTCCTCCTGACCATGATTACATCGTTTATCTTTTTGACGGGATGCTCCGCTCAGCGCGAAGAAAAGATTTCTGCTAATTTACAGGAAGATTACGACAAGGTCGTCTCGGTTCAAGAAAAGCCGATTGATGGCTCGATTTTCTCCGCCGGAAGGCCCGGATTTTTTGTTGGCGATCGCCGCGCTAATTCTGTTGGCGATGTTTTGACAATCAATTTATCTGAACAGACGCAAGCATCAAAATCAGCCAACGGCGCACTGTCTCGCAAAGGTAGCACAGCCACCACATTGCCAGGATCAATCTTCGGCGCAACTGGTGTTTTGGGCCTCACAAATCCATCCATTTCGACATCGGGCAATTTTAGTTCATCAACCGATCAATCTTATACGGGCAAGGGCACGGCCGATCAATCGAACAGCTTGAACGGCACGCTGACTGTAATGGTGACGCGCGTTTATGAAAACGGGAATATGTGGGTTGAAGGTCAGAAAATGCTCACTCTCAATCAGGGTGAGGAATATATTCGCGTGAGCGGCCTTGTGCGTCCAGAGGATATCAAGCCGGGCAATCTTGTTGACTCAAGCCGTATTGCGCAAGCACATATCAGCTACACTGGCGCCGGCGATCTTGCCGATGCGACAAAACAAAATTGGTTCGGCCGTTTCTTTGGCTGGGCCGCACCGATTTAATGGTCCCCGTAACGTGATGGCTTGACAGAGTTTCATAATGACAAAAGTGATTGCCACTCTCGCCGCTCTTTTGATCGCATTTCCCGCGACGGAGGCGATTGCACAACAACAGGCAGCACCCACTTCCCAAGCGGTGCCACCACAGCAACAAGCGTCAAACCCAGCGACTGATTCGCAAGAAACGCCACGAATCCCTTCCGAACGCATTAAAGACATCGCAAGCGTTGCGGGCGTTCGCTCGAACCAACTTGTTGGTTATGGCATTGTTGTTGGACTTAATGGTTCCGGTGATGGCAACGTCGCCGCTACGCTTCAAAGTATGCAGAGCATAGTGTCACGTTTTGGTATAAATATCGATGCTAGCTCGTTGAACGCAGGAAATGCTGCCGCCGTAATAGTCACAGCTGACCTTCCAGCTTTTGCGAAGCCGGGACAAAAAATCGACATCACGGTCGCAGCCATCGGCAAAGCGAAAAGCCTTGTGGGCGGCAATTTATTGATGACGCCGCTTGTTGGTGCTGACAATGAAACTTACGCAATGGCGCAAGGCAGCCTCGCTGTGGGCGGCTTGGGTGTGTCGGGTGCAAATGGATCATCGGTTTCCGTAAACGTGCCGACTGTCGGGCGTATTCCTGGCGGCGCTACGGTTGAACGCACTGTGGCGACGCCTTTTGAAACCATGCCGGCGATGATGCTCAATCTGCACACACCCGATTTCTCGACGGCGCAACGTCTCGTCAACGCTATTGATAAAACAATGGGTGCTGGCACCGCATCAGCCATTGATGCCGCAACCGTCAAAGTGAGTGCACCGCGTGATGTCAATCAACGCGTATCTTTCATGGCTGCCGTCCAAGATATTCGTGTAGATCAATCGGCACCGCCTGCGCGCGTGATTGTTAACTCGCGAACGGGAACAATCGTCATTGGTGACGGTGTATTTCTTACGCCCGCAGCGGTATCGCATGGCAGTCTCACCGTAAGAATTACGGAAAGCCAAAACGTCACGACGGGCCAAGGTGGGATCGCAACGGGACAGGGCTTTGCACAAGGCGGACAGAATACTGTGACGCAAGCAAGTCAAATCGACGTGAAACAAGAAAAAGCAAAAATGTTCCTCTTTGCCCCAGGCGTTCAGCTTTCCAGGATTGTCGATGCCGTCAACTCAGTTGGCGCATCGCCAAGCGATCTTGTTGCGATCTTGGAAGCCCTAAAACAAGCCGGCGCTCTTCATGCCGAATTGATTGTGATTTGAAGAAGGCACACAATCATGACCGCACTCAAGCTTGATCCAACTTCTTTAGTCGTCGCCAGAGGCACAGCTGTTTCCAATAAATCATTGGCCAATGCGGCTTTGTCTCTTGATGATGCAAAAAAAGTTGGCTCAAAAGTAACACTGGATCAAGCGGCAAAGAGTTTCGAGGCTCTTTTCGTGCAAACGATGCTCAAAGAGATGCATAACGCCAAACTCGACGATGGCCTCTTCCAAAGCGAGGAAGAAAAGCCATTTCAGTCAATGCTAGATCAAGCCTATGCCGATTTGGCGACGAAAAAAAATCGCTTTGGCATCGCGGATGCGATCAAGCGTTCATTTGAAAAGAATGTCGACGCGTCAGGATATGGAAAGACATCATGACGACGGTGTCAATCATGGTAGGGACTGATCATCATGGCTGATATTCTGAGTATCGGCTCATCGGGCCTGTCTGCCTATCGACGTTCACTTGAAGTGACCGGTAACAATATCGTTAATGCAAATACGGAAGGCTACGCGCGTCGCGATGTTCAATTACAGGGCCTTATTGAAGCCGGAACGACCCCAACTACATTGATAACGGGTTCCGGCGGCGGCGTTGCCATTGATATGATCCGGCGGGCAAGCGATACTTTCGTACAGGCCGAAATGCGAACCGCGTCTTCATTATCGGCGCAAGCGACGGCCATTGCCGAGCGTCTAGACCGTTTGGAAAAAAATCTCTTTTCAGCTGACACAGATCTCTCGGCATCCATTCAAAACTTTTTTGGAAAAATTCAAGATTTCGCCAGTACTCCAACATCAATACCAATCAGGGTGACTGTTTTGCAGGCCGCAGATGCACTCGCCGCCGACTTTCGCGCGCAAGCTGATAAGCTCACGAATGAAGCAACTGCTATCTTTAACGATGTTGATGAGCAGCTCAATCAAACAAATGCGTTGACAAGTTCAATTGCGACTTTGAATAAGAAACTTGACAGTCTTGGTGGCGATCCTAGTAAAGTAAATGATCTTCTTGATCAACGTGACAAGCTCGTTGATCAGCTTGTTAAATTTGTGGGCGTTACGGTCGAAGCTCGAAAAAGTGGTGCAGTTAATATCTATCTGGGTGACAGTATAAATGGCCCAAAACTTGTTGATGAAACAAAATCTAAGCCCTTAAGTGCCGCCAAAGTTGGAATACAAGTTGCATTAACACTTGATCCCTATGGACGCTCGATACCAATTGCGAAGATTGAAGGTGGCAGTGTCGGCGGTGTATTATCATTTGGCGACCATGTCACGTCCGCCCTCAACCAATTGAATCGATTAGCAACTGGATTTACAGCTTTAATCAATAAGCAACATGCACAAGGCCTCGATCTTAAAGGTAATTTTGGTCTGCCCTTTTACACGAGTTATAATCTCGGTGTGGAGGTTCCAAATACGAATAAAGGCAATGCGACGGCACTTCTTGACCTTTCAAATGCGTCCTCTGAAAAGGTGAGTTCTAAAGGGTATGAAGCACGCTATGATGACGAAAAAAAGAAGTGGGCAATTACAAATTTAGAGACACAAGAAATTGTCAACTCCGGAATGACAGGCAGCATAAATGGAATCGAAATCACTTTTTCTGGTAGGCCGGAGACGGGTGACACGCTTTCATTTTCTCCTCTAAAAGATGCAGCCGCAGGGATCAGAATGCTGATCCAAGATCCAACACAATTAGCAGCATCACTTCCGCAATTTGCCGAAACAGGAGACGGCAACACGGGATCTGCAGAGATAACACTCACGGGTACGCAAAGCGACGTGTTCGCACCACCCGTAGCACAACTTGATAAAATTTTTAATTATTCACTTTCACCGGTTGATGCGATTTCCTTCAAATCAGACGCTGTTATCGGTACAATCCCGTCAGGAGCAAGCAAAGTATCTCTTATTTCACTTGCGAATATTTCGGCAGCTTCATTTACTCCTGATCCTCACGCATTAAAGCAGGCTGGTTCAACATTAACGATATCTTTGAATGGTGTTTCGAAAACGATTACATTACCAACCGAGGGTGACATGAGGCTAAGCTCGGAAGCGATGCTTGACCCAATGGAAAGCCTTGTCGAACGAATTAATAAGGCATTCGAGACAGAAACTCCACCGGTTAATCAAAAGCTCTTTGCCAATCGCGTGGGTGGATCATTGATTATCAATGCACTCGGTACAAACATAATTGACGCAACGCCAAAACCTTATTTCACGTTTTCGCTAAGCGACGGCACTTCGCAAAAAATCATTGCTGAAGAAGTTGAAACACCCGTAGAGGCGGCTGATCTTCAGATATTGACGAGAGAGGGACGACAAGTTGCAGGGGCAATGGCGCCCGACACAAGTATAATCACCACAGCCAATGGCTTTTCTTCCGATGCAGCTCTAAAGTCAATTGACGCCTATCGCAATTTGTCAATTCAAACCACAACAAGCCCGTTTTCCACAAAAGAAAGACTGGCGACCGGTCAAAAGCTTATCACTGATTTGGGTTTTGCAGCGGGTAAGAAATTTTCAATCTCGATTGGCGGTGCGACAGCTGTCGAAGTTCTTACTGTAAAAGCTTCAAGCGGCTCTTTACCAGAGAAGACAGTTGGTGACCTAATTGCTGCCATTAATAGCAATACGACTTTAAATCCCGCCGAAGGCTCTGTTGTCGCATCCCTTGGTCCGACAGGCCAACTCGTTATTACCGTTGCAAGTGGACAGTCACTGACACTCAGCACGGATGACACATCAGCAAAATTAACGCCATTAGTCGGCGGTACTTCAGCATCTGTTACTTCTGGTGCGGCAGAGGGTGCCAACACATATACTGGCAGCCTTTCACGGTCAGCTCGACTTTCAATCGACGCCAATTCAACGACTGATGGCGCGTGGACATCGGCGACAAAAACTTCAAGCGTCGCCGCGGGATCAGTATATGTTTTAGGCATTGCTGGACTGCCCACCATTCGTTTAGCGGGTGACACCATTGCCGGAAAAGATTCGGCTTCAATTGCCGAGACATTCGAGAAACGTCTTCATGCACTCGCACCCTCTCGCCTGGTCGTTGGAGAAGCGACGACATTGTCTGATGCATTACAATCAGCGAAATTTACCGTTACGATTGATAACAAAGACCATCATATTGTCTTCAACCGTTCTTTTGGAGCTGACGGCACGCCACTTCCTGGTGGCGTCTTTCAACTAACTGATAAATCTGATTTGAAAATCGATATGGTGCCAGCTGCTTCAGACCCGACAAAGCAGCAGGTGATCATTTCCCTTCCGAAGAAATTGGGAAGCAATGCGCCGTCTCTAAAAATAACGGGCAGTGATGCGTCAGTTTTTGGATTGGGGAGCACGGCCACGCTACGACAGAGATTGATTGCGACACAACCGACATCAATCAGCGTAGCGGACGCGGCAACGAAATTGGAGAACGATTTTGGGTTAACAGGCCCGACGGTCACAAAAGTTGACGAGTGCCTCGTTGTTGAACTTGCCTTGTCGTCGGTTTCGACAACTGCGCAAAATTTGGCATCTTTATCAGCAAATTATGCCGGCGCCGCTTCAAAAAAGGCACTCCGTGACGAAGCCGTATCGCTCGGCTTTCTCGGCACTGATCTGACCCTTTCACGCAATCAAACAAATTTCTTGATTTCATCTTTGGCCACTGATGATGACGCCGCTTTGCTTGATACAAGCTCAACTGTGTCACGCGTTGCTCAAAAGATCAGTGTTTCAACAAAAAATGGCGTCGATCCAATTCCCGAGGATTTGATTGTTTCTGTGAAAGGATCGGCTACAGGACAACGAAAAATTCTGACCGATTTACCGCCTACCATGGTTCGCAGCAATCCGATTTTCCCCGATATTGAAATTGCGGTTATCGGAGCAGACAAAATCGAGATTTTTGACCGTATAAAAAATGCAGACGGGTCTGTCAGCCGTGGCGCAAGTCTGGGGACGCGCGACTTCACCTCTGGAAAGGCGGTAAAATTCCTTGGTGCTACATTCCAATTAGACGGCAACTCGTCTGTCGGCGACACCTATACCATCACCACGGCTTTAAATCGTATCGGCGACAACCGTAACGGTCTTGCTCTCGCAAAATTGCAACAACAGGATGTCTTGGGACCCGGTTCAGGAACATTCCAGGAAATTTATCAGGATGAAATCGGTAAAATCGGTGCTTCATCACAGGCGGCTCAGACCTCTGCCGTATCCCTAAAGACAGTGGCTCAAAATCTAAAAACTGCTTTTGACTCGGTAACAGGCGTAAATCTTGATAGTGAAGCGGCCGACCTTATTAAATTACAACAAGCATACTCCGCGTGCGCACAAATCGTATCGACGGCGCGTGATATGTTTAACACTATTTTGAAAACATTTTGAGGATCATCATGCAAATTAGTTCAAAAGAATTTTTCCGAACACAACTGACGGGTATGAGTGACTTGCAAAGCCGCATTGCAAGATTGCAGCAGGAAGTCTCTACCGGAAAAAAGCTTTTGCAGCCGTCCGATGATCCGTCAGGCTACGTGAAAATACAAAGTTTGAAACAATCAGAGGCTGCCTTCGAGCAATATGGGCGCAATATCAGCGTTGCCAACCAACGTCTTTCGCAAGAAGATTCAGTGCTTGGCGAAGTCGTAATTTCGACGACGCGCCTTCAAGAACTCGCTATTGCGGGCGCAAACGGAACAAATGACCCCTCCGCGCGTCGAGCCATCATTTCGGAAATGGAGCAGATCTCTGATGAAATCGCCACACTTGCAAATTCAGTCGACAGCAGTGGCGACTTTATATTTGCCGGCTTTCAATCGCGTATAAAACCCTTCTTAAAGGCGACGGATGGATCAATTTCATATCTTGGAGACTCTGGTCGCCGTGAAGTTGAAATCGCAAAAGGTGTATTGACGGCGACGTCAAGTAGTGGTCGCGAAGTCTTTATGCAAGTGAGCCAGCCTGATGGTCTGCCTTCAGCCTCGATTTTTAGCATTATCAAATCGGCTATAGAAACCTTGAAGCTTGGAGACAGTCCCAATCCGGCTACACAAGCGAAGGTTAATCAAGCGCGTACGGATGCCGTTTCGAAAATGAAATCAGCGATGGAGCATTTTTCGACCTATCAAACCATTTGTGGCTCTCGGCTTCAGAAGGTGGAGAGCGTGCGGGACATAGGTCAATCGGCGATCACGAGCAGTAAAATCATGCGTTCGACGATAGAAGATTCAAAAATTGAAGAAGTGGCAACAGAACTTAGTCAAAAATCGTTGAACTTAACCGCTTCGCAGACAACATTCGCCAGGATCGCGCAACTATCGCTCTTCAACTTCCTCCGCTAAGGGGCGGCAACGATCCCTTCGAGACGGGGCCACTCTCCGATATACTGGAGGCACCCATTTGAGTGGTCGAGTTATTTTCTGCTGCAAAACTTGCGGCCAAGAATGCGTTTTTGATGATGGGCAATCTTTCAAGCGCTTCATGCCAATCAAGGTCGAAGGGTGGGCCCATCCAATGCCGCATATTCACAAGCTGCTGATTGATGGCTTTTGTGCGATTGCGCGCGTTTTCAACAAAGATCAATTCCTCTTCGGTGAGTTGCTGACTCCCACGTGAAACGAGTTCGGCTTCAAGCAAGGAAAGCGGATCAAGAGTGCCGGAGCGCTCGGCGCGCAAAGCGCGCGCCTCCTGTTCGAGCATTTCAGCTTGCCGGATTTCGCGAAGGCGGTCCTGAATTTCACGATATTGGGCGTTTTGTTGATATTGCTGGACAACAATGATGATGAACACAAGGCCAACAATGAGTGCAATCGCCCCAATCGAAAAAACACTATCCATTATGACCCCCTCAAGGTCTTCGTTGATGCAAAGTCATCCGCCATCCAGAATATAAGTCTAAATTGTAAAACTTGGTATAGGAATTGCTGTTTTGCCGGGAGCCTTCTTTTCTGGAGCCGCTGCCCATGACGGTTGATCATATTGTAAAGACGAGCGATCTTTTCGGACAAATCAGCCAGTCCATTCGGTACGCGGCTGATCAGGTGGGCGTTAACTTTGATTATCTGTTTCAACAGGCAAAAATCGAAAGCGGTCTCAATCCGGACGCGCGGGCACGCACGAGTTCGGCGACGGGTCTATTTCAGTTCACGCGCGGCACGTGGCTGCAGGTTGTCGCTCAACATGGCGAAGTGGCTGGCTTGAGCCAAGAATCAAATGCGCTCCGAAGTGGTATCGCCACCGCAGCCGATCGCCAACGCATTCTTGATCTGAGAACCAATCCAGATCTCTCGGCTCGCCTCGCCGCCCACCACGCCCTCGATAATGCGCGGGCACTCTCAGCACAGGGCATAAAGCAGTCGGGGCCGACAGAGCTCTATCTCGCGCATTTTTTGGGTTCAAATGGGGCTGCTAAATTTTTGAACGCTATGAAGTCCAATCCACACGCGCCGGCAGCCTCTCTCCTGCCAGAAGCCGCACAATCAAACAAAACCATCTTCTTTAGGGATGGCACGCCGACGTCATTAAATGACATCTATCAACGCTTTAACAAAAAGTTCGATGGCGCAGCCGCCCCTTCCCCGACAACGCTCGCTCTTGCGAAATCTGCAATCAAAGCGGACAGTGCCAAAAACAATGGTCTCGCGGGTGATAGGCTGATCGCGCAATTGAAGGCGCAGGATACATTGTTGGCTCGACAATCCCCACTTAAAACTCTGCCCAAATTACCCAAAGATGCACTTAGTGGTGCGGGCAAAGAGGTGGCAAATGGGCTAGCAGATGAAATGGCGGGTGAGACGGGCTTCGGTCAACACATCCAGAGCTCTGACCAAGCCACCGCATCCATCTATCAACCCCGCCGCGCCGTAAGGGGCGAAATGAAACCTCAAGCCTCTGACGCTTACACAGGCTATCAAATGCCAATGTTTGAAGGTGATGCACCCGTCAGTGTCGACTCGCTTGCAAAATTTCTTGATGCTGCCAGCAAATGGAGCCCCGATCCCGGCGCTCTTCAAAAACAGGCGCAACACGGCTTAACAGCCCGCAATGCCTTTGAGGGTTTGAGAACGTAACGAGCCTCAGAAATTCAAGACATTCTTTTGCTCTCATCAGACGAAGCGCCATCCTCAATAATTTCGGCTATTCCTTCATCAATCAGGTGCTGAGCATCCAACGGATAAACGAGAACAATCGTTCCCGCTTCAAGGACGCTGCCCATAAGAACACCATCTTGAACCATGCGGAGACGCCTGCGAACAATTGCTGGCTCTGGGTCGGCTTCCGTTCTTTGAGGAATTGGAGGCTCCTCGAGGGTGTTAATTTCATGAGCCCCTGTGGGAGCCGACGAGGGTTCTTCTTCTGCCAAGGCTGGCGGCTTATGCTCGGCAATAAGCTCAGGTGACAACGCTCCCTCTCCGCCTGAAGTCTCAAGTTCTTGGGAAATGTCGACGGCTGTTGCGGCCTGCAGTTCCTCGACGGGCTCATGAGGGACATCGCCCTCAGCGGATTTTCCATGCTCCTCCACCGGAGGCTCTTGGGGAACCTCTGGGACCTCAAGAACTTCAAAAACCTCCGATACGGAGACGGGATCGGGCTCCTCAACATACCAGGCCAGGGCATTCCATATCCGGATCAGTTTGACGCGGTCGCTAAGATCAACGGGCATCCCGTCTTTGCCCTTGGCCAAAACCGAACGGATCTCTTCAATCAGGGCACGGCAATCCGCAGGCTTTAGGGCGCTGACATCAATCGATTTGAAGCGGTGAAGCAAGATGCCAGAGGCTGTCGTTGGTGGTGAAATCTTCTCATGAGCGTCATCGTGAGGGTCATGGGATGCGTCCGCGGGTATTGCGGTCTTCGCCTCCTCGACCACCTTCTGATGCGCGTCTTTACTTGCCGGTTTTGCCATAAAGGCCTGATCCTTCCGAAGAATTTACCGGCCAAAGCATCTCTTAACGACGCCCAATTCGCAAGTCCCAGAGACGCACATGTGGCGGGCTAAAGAATTCCAAAGTCCGACCGTCTTCTTGATCGACTAGCCTTCCTGAACGGGGGCGTCGCCCCCTAATCCCTCAGGGGCTTTTGAAACTGAAACGATCATATTGATCCGTTCGAGCCAAAAGCTCTCGCGGGGTCATTTACGGAAACGGAGATATCCAATGACGGTTATCAATTCCAACATCAAAGCTTTGAAGGCGCAAGCGAGCGGTGAAAATAATTCCCGCAAACTTGATAACGCCATGGAGCGTCTTGCGACGGGTGCACGCATCAACAGCGCAAAAGATGACGCAGCGGGTCTCGGCATTGCCACGAAGATGACCGCTCAAATCAATGGTTTGAACCAAGCCATTCGTAACGCCAATGATGGCTTGTCAATGGTCAACACAATTGAAGCGTCGCTGCAGCAATCTTCAACCGTCCTTCAACGTATTCGTGAATTGGCTGTGCAATCGGCAAACGATTCAAACAGTGTTGAAGACCGCCAATTCCTGCAAAGCGAAATTGTTCAAATGCAAGCCGAGCTTGATCGTATTGCTAATCAGAGCCGCTATAATGGCATGAAGGTCCTGGATGGCACGTTCACCAACAAGCAGGTCCAGCTTGGTGCCAATGGATATGAAACGTTAAGCTTCAACCTCGACGCGGCTTCATCGGCTGATGTTGGCGCGCATCAAAAACGTTTAGGTACAATGGGAGCTGTTGCTGCCGACACAAACCTTACTTCTGCAGCAAATCCAGTCACGGCAGGCACCATGACTGTTTCGGGGTATCTTGGTACAGAAACAGTCACAATTGTTGCTGATGTTTCCGCAAGAACGGCGGCCATTGCGGTAAACAACAAATCTTCACTTACGGGCGTTGCAACTCAGGCTGTAACTAAAGCTAAGATAAGCAGCGTAGCGGCAGGTACCGTCACCTTTGACGTAACCGGCAAAAATTCCACTGCGGTGACTGTCAGCGCCACACTGACATCCACCTCTGATCTTACGTCCCTGTCGAATGCCTTTAATCTCGTCTCCGCCCAAACCGGAATAACGTCCGAATTAGGATCCGATAAGACTTTTATTATTCTGACCAATGCTGAAGGCTACGATATTGGTCTTGAGGGCTTTACGCACACTACAAACCAGTCGACGGTTACAATTCAGGGTATGACCGGCTCAGGTACCACAGTAGTCGGTACGGCAAGAACGGTAACAAGCACTGCGGCTCTTGATACAACACGTGTCGTCGGCGACTTGTTGTTCTCTTCTTCAAAGGCCTTCACTTTGAAAGACTCAGCGGGTACGATCGGCACGGATGCTTTTGCTGGTACTTCGGCTCAATCCTCAGCCTTGGCGGCAGTGTCAGGCGTATCTGTCGCTACAGCATCCGGCGCGGCACTTGCCATTGATATCGTTGATGGCGCGATTGCTAAAGTCTCGAATATGAGAGCCGATCTTGGTGCCATTGCTTCGCGACTAGAAAAAACCGTTGACGCGCTCACCGCAGCATCGACCAACGTCTCCGCCGCAAGGTCGCGTATTCAAGACGCAGACTACTCGGTCGAGACGACCAATTTGAGCAAAGCGCAAATCATTGCTCAGGCTTCGACGGCGATGCTCGCGCAGGCGAACCAGCAGGCTTCAATCGTTCTTTCACTGTTGAAGTAACAGGGCTGGGTTTAACTCCACCGGACCCCCGGACATTTTGTCCGGGGGCTTTTTTTGTAATGTGAACAAAACAGGAACACATTTTTTACCCATATAGATTTGCTTGTTCCGTGATTGAAATGAAGGACGTTAAAGACCCTTTTTTGAGCGGCTCAATCGAGCACAATAGTCCTCGTCCCTGTGCATAACGATCAGTAAACTATTGATTTTAATCAAAAAATTTCTGGCATGGAAAATGCAAACTACTGGTCAACTCTAACCGGAGCTCGACCATGACCGTAATTAACTCAAACATCAGTGCGTTGAAGGCTCAGTCGAGCCTGACGAAAAACGCAATAAAGCTCGATACTGCGATGGAGCGCCTCTCCACCGGTTATCGGATCAATTCGGCCAAGGATGATGCGGCCGGTCTTGCCATCACCAACCGCATGACCTCGCAAATCCAAGGCCTCAATCAAGCCGTGCGCAATGCCAATGACGGCATTGCCATGATTGCAACCATTGAAGGCGCGCTTGCCCAGACAACCAATGTCATGCAGCGTATGCGTGAACTTGCGGTTCAGGCAGTCAACGATTCAAACAGCACCGAAGACCGTCAATATCTGCATGCGGAAATGGTTCAGCTCAATAACGAGCTTGACCGTATTTCCTCGCAGGCGCGCTTTAACGGCATTCGCGTTCTTGATGGCACTTTCACCAATAAACAGCTCCAAGTCGGCGCTAATGGCAGTGAAACCGTTGCCTTCTCCGTCGACAGTGCAGCCGCCGCCGATATTGGTGTCCACCAAAAGCGTGTTGGCACGATTGGTGTTGTCAACACCGAAACCACGTCAACAGCAACCGCATCCGTTCCGGCAAGTCCAATTTCGGGCGGGACACTCACAATTTCGGGCTTCTTGGGAACAACCGGTGTAACGATCGACCGTCTCGATTCTGCCCGACTTGTAGCGGCTGCAGTCAACGATGCATTTTCTAACACCGGCGTGGCGGCCAAAGCCGTAACCAAGGCGAAACTGTCAAGTCTGTCAGCTGCAGGGACGATTACTTTTTCCGTCACAGGCAAAAATTCGACAGCAATTACGGTCAGTACGACAATTAGCAGTACATCTGATCTTACTTCACTTGCCGCTGCTTTTAATACTTTTTCGTCACAAACAGGGATTACGGCAGAATTATCAACCGACAAACTCAATGTTATCCTGACAAGTGGCGATGGATACGATATTCAACTCGCGGACTACACGAATAATGGAAACGGGACAATAAATGTAATTGGCCTTGCTGGTAATGGTGAAGCAATTTCAGCTGCCGATACGGCAATTACGTTAACGGCAACCACGACCCTTGATTCGGCCAGAATTATCGGTGATGTTCTCTTCGAATCGTCGAAAGAGTTTACACTTAAAGATAATGCTGGAACGGCTGCTCAAACAAATTTTGTTGGCCAAACCGCTCAACCATCGTCGCTAGTCTCAATGTCGACTGTAAATATTCAGACGCAAAGTGGTGCCGGAACTGCAATATCAATCATCGATGGAGCATTGACACGTATCTCGTCTATGCGTGCTGATCTTGGTGCAATTTCTTCACGTCTCGAAAAAACGGTTGATGCGTTGACCTCATCATCCGTGAATACTGCCGCTGCGCGTTCCCGTATCCTTGATACGGACTACGCCGCCGAAACCAGCGCCTTGGCAAAATCACAGATTATTGCTCAGGCCTCAACGGCAATGCTTGCTCAGGCTAACCAACAGCCTCAACAAGTTCTCCAGCTGCTTAAGCAGTAAGCGAAAGCTCCGGTGGAGAAGGCTGCCCCGGTCGGTGACCGGGGCGGTTCGGCCTAAAACGGCTATATTTCTAACCGTCTTAAGCAACCGGACTTTTAAAATGGAGCCTTTAACGTGGTCGATTTGATTTCCGCTCTCGGCGCTGGATCTGGAATCGATATTAAAAAGCTTGCGAAAAATCTTTCGGACGCCACACATGCTTCCGAACAAAGCCAGCTTAATTCAAAAAAGAAAGCTGCCGAGGCTAGAATATCATCTGTCGGAAAAATTATGTCGACTGTTAATGATTTCACAGACGCATTGAAGTCGCTCGGCAATAGCTCAACATTCCAAAGAATTCCCACAAGCAGTGATACCACAAAAGTAAAAGTCAATTTTATTGATGGTACTATTCCACCAACTTTCAATAGCACAGTAAAAGTTGTAAAAAAGGCGATCGAAGCAAGCGTCATCATGCCTAAAATTTCGAGCCTTGAGGCGAACCTCCTTTCATCAGGCGCCACCGGAAATTTTAAGCTTGTAAATACTGACACGGGCGCAACACTGCAAGAATTCGATTTAAGTACATATAATACTCTCCCAAAATTAAGGGATGCAATAAACGCACTGACTGGATATACGGCATCGATCATCCAAGGCGGAACTTCCACCACTCCTCACTATTATCTTTCAATTAAACGTGATTCAGGAGCCGCCAACTCATTTCAAACTCAATTAAGTACAAGTGATTCAATGCAGAATTTTGCGGGGACGGTGGTGGCCGGAGACAGCCCTACGACGACGGCTGGTCAAGACGCTGAAATTCAAATTGATGGTATATCAATTACCTCCGCTACGAATGACTTTAAAAATATATTACCGGGTCTTCAAATAACAGCTGTGGACACGACGGGCGCTACGGATGCTTTAATTTCGTCGAAGACGGACACTGCCACTCTCAGTAATGCCATATCTACAGTGGTTGTCGGGTTCAATGCGCTTGTGAAAACGATCCAAAGCGAGACAGCATATAGTGAGGATCCAACAAAGCGGGGCGCTTTGGCTAATAATTCATCCGTGAAACAACTGTTAAATAATTTGCAAAAATTTACAACTCAGCGTATTTCTGGTTATGCAAGTACTTCGCACACGATGAGCGAGATTGGTATCTCGACTAATAAGGACGGTACAATATCTTTAAATGAGAGAACTTTTGCCAAAGTCCTGAGAGATAGTCCGTTGACGGTAGAGGCCGTGCTTGCTTCAAAACGCCAGATTTTAGATACTCGTATAAAGTTTGGCTCCGCGGGAGCCTCATTCCCACAGGGCGTTTACGAAATCAGTAAAACAGGATCAACGACCTGGTCAATCAACGGCCAGGACGCTCAATACGCAAATGGTATTCTTAAATTTGGAAACGATAATGCTTCAAGCCTATCTCTCGTGGTATCGTCAGAATTGGGTGATAGCGGCGTTACAAGTTTTTCGACAAAACTTAATTATGCAAAAGGAATGATTGAGCGTTTTTCGGATATGCTGACGGATGTGGCCAATACAAATTCAAGTATTCAAAAAATAACAGCCGTTGCCACGACCGAGATTACCAAAATTAATACGGGCCAATCAAATCTAAATAATAAAATGACGGCGCTAAATAACCGGTACGTGAAGCAATTTGCTACGATGCAGACCTTCATCACTCAAGCCAATGACACAAAAAAGTCACTTACAAGTATGATGGATGCGTGGTCAAATTCGATGAAGGGATGATTGTACATTTTGCTCTAAATAATTATCTAAATATAAAATACGTGATCTTGCCTAATTAAGCGAATACTCTGATTAAATACAAATTTCAATTTTCGACCACTAAACTCATTCATTAAAATTTTGGCATAATATTTGCTACTTTTTAAAGTGAATCAGAGGTGGCAAATGAAACTGAAGATATTTGTTGGTTGGGATCCCCGCGAAGATATCGCTTGGCAAGTATGTCGACACTCAATTCTTTCGCGGACTGATCCGCGCGAAGTATCGGTTACCCCACTTGTTCAAGCAGAATTACGTTCTCAAGGCTTATATTATCGTGACATTGATAAAAAAGCAGCAACCGAATTTAGCCTGACACGTTTTTTGACACCTGTGCTCGCAGATTACGAGGGGTATGCCCTTTTTGCCGATTGTGACTTTATCTTTTTGACAGATATTCAGAAAATCCTCAACGAAATTGATATCGGAAAGGCTGTCTCAGTTGTAAAACATGACTATCAACCGACCGATACTCATAAAATGGATGGTTGTGTACAATACATCTACCCTAGAAAGAATTGGTCCTCATTTATACTTTTCAATTGCGCCAACGAAAGTAATAAAGCTTTAACGCCTGCTCTCGTTAATTCAGCCGATCCGTCCTTCTTGCACAGGTTCAGTTGGCTTGATGATAGCGAAATTGGTGAACTGGATAAAGGATGGAACTATCTGGAAGGCGTATATCCAGCACACTACAACAATCTCAAGGCAATACATTATACGTCAGGCGGACCTTGGTTTGATCACAAGCAAGATTGTGACTTCGCGGATCTTTGGCTCGAAGAGCAAAAAAGATATATGGCTAATGGATTATCTAATGTTGCGGCATAGTGATCGATAATTTTGATATAATTAATTTCAAATTTTACTAACGATCGTAGGAGATCGGAGATAGAAAACATCCGCACGGTATGATCTGTCGAAATATCCCACTTGCTTAAACTTTCTTGAATTTCTCGGAGCGGCGAAAACTTATGGTGCTAGCCATATCAATTTCGTTACCGCAAATGGTATTATAAACAAATACGATTTAGTGCAAACACAAGAGAGTATTGAAACTATACTTCTGCCGTTCTGTCGGATTTTTGGTGTTGGATATTCTTTTGATACCTTTAATACTGTTAGCGATGGCTTGATGATTGATCCAAATTATCATGTTTCGGTTCTATTTTCTGCACATGCAATAAATAGAACAATTGGTAAAGTTGAGTTATATCCATATTCATCAATGAAGGGTAATTATTCGATTACACTCCGTAATGGTAAAAGATTTCTCTCTAGAGATTCAAATATTTTAGCCTGGGAAAAATTTGCTAACCAAATTGGGGCTAGAATAATTCCTGATTATGATAATGATAAAACAATAACTCTTATTCAAAAGACAGAAATATGGTCAAAATCAGTGGTAAATTTTTTTGTAAATAATGGGCCTGCAATGGTAGCATATCTATCAAGCTATAATTACATGAGTTTTTTAAATGGCACCATGTCGAATATTAAAATTATCATGGCTTTCCTGAAGGCTCGCAATTCCCGTGGGCTGATAGTAGGCAAGAAATTATCTGGAAAAATGACGATTATGATACTCTGATGTATCATTTTGAGAAATATTACGAAACTGAAGGAAATGTTATTCTAACCGAATCAAGCTCTCAAGCTATACTGTTTCAAAGCTAAGTATTTTTTCAGCTTTTTCAATTAGCTGATTTTATTGAACATTTCGACCAAGTCGGTGTATTGTCTTAGCACCCTAAAGTTGAGCCATTATTGTGGTGCCAATGGGAGGGGTTGAGCCGCTACCCAAGTTTAGTCCACTGAGTACCAGAATCTCCGGGGTTAAAGCTCGGGACAGTGCTGCCGCCGATCAGCCATTTAGTAGTGATATCGGCAATTTATTGCCGATCGCGCTGTGATCGCGCTGTGTGGTCGGATCTCATTATAGTTGTTGTGCCAAGCCTCCATTTTTGTTCGCGCGTCGTCAAGGTTCATGAACCAATGAGTGTTAAGGCATTCAGCTCGGAACTTGCCGTTGAGGCTTTCGATGAAGCTGTTGTCCGTCGGTTTACCAGGTCGGGAGAGCCGCAGGCGGGTGCGGAGCGTCCCATTCCAGAATGACGCCTTTGTGGTAGGCCCAAAGATCAAGATGCCGCGAAATAAATTCCGAGGCCTGATCAATGCGGATTGTTTTTGGATAGCCAACATTTTTGCAGACGGGTTTTAGTGTTTGAATAATATCTTCGTCACGATAGCTAAGATGAGGATCCACAACTGGTGAGAGCCGACTGAAGGTATCGACAACCGTCAGGACGCAAATCTTGGTTCCGGTGGCCAGCTGATCGTGGACAAAATCCAACGCCCAGATCTCGTTTATCTGAACAGCATTCGTCCGATCATTTCGAAGCTTCGCCTTTACCCTGAGCTTTGGACTATCGGCAGGCAAATGATTCGCCGGATTAATTACTTCTCCGCTTCACTGTTTCGCGATTGCAAACCCATTTCTTTGTAAAGGCGATAAACCCTTTTCGGATTGACCGCCTACCCCTCGCGTTTAAGCAGGATGTGGATGCGGCGATAGCCGTAACGCAGATACGTCTCACTGGTATATCTAATCTTAACCTTCAGATCTGCCTGATCATTCCGCCTGGACTTTTAGTTTTAAATCGATCGTGCAACGCGAAGAGTGACACAATCCCGTCGGGCCGACACTTTCCAATCAGATCGCAACTGATCAATAAGCTGACGTATACGAGCAGGCCTTGAATCTTTTTTTTTAGTACACTCTGAAGCATCGCTTTATCCAAAGACAGTTCCATTACGATCTGCTTCAACTTCGCGTTCTCATCTTCCAATTGCTGGAGCCGCTTCATTTCCGTCGGCAGTAAATTGCCGTACTACTTCCGCCAGCCGTAAAAGGTGGCCTCCAAACCAAAGTTCCGCACGGCGAAATTCGTGCCTTACGACAGAATTCAGCAACTGCCGTACTCTCTTCTGCCTGCTTCAAAACAAACAAAATCTAGGCCTCAGTATACTTTGATGCCTCCAAGGAACTCTCCTTGTTCCCGATCGGGGATCATAATTGGAAAATTCCTGTTCTAAATGACCTAATTTACGGAAAGCAGATCAAGAATTTTATATTTGCAGTATACATTTTTGTAATATTCTTAATTCAGGATCCCAATCTCCGATTACTTGCTGCCGGATCAATCTGACTGATCTATACCAAGGCAATTTAATTCCATGATGACCATATCGCCACTCGGGGTTGGCATTAATTAGAGCGAAACATTTTTTTCCTATCGCCCCTGACAAATGGACATTGGTATTCTGAACGGAGATCACATAATCCATATTTTCAATTAGGCCACATAAATTATCAATATCTTTTAACGATTCATTTGAAAAATGATGAAGATTTAAGTTAAATTTTTCTTGAATTCTATTTAAGTCAACTTCATAATCACCGTGTTGAATGCAATAGAGATTTATATCTTTTTTGGAATCAAAAATTTTGAGCAAATTTTCAATCTCAATCGATCGTTCTTTTGCTCTGGATAGGCTCGTTCCTCCCTTCCAGGATATTGCAATTTTTGGTGCGTCATTATTTTGCGAATTCTCAATGATCGACTTAAATTTTGACACAGATTCGTCGGTAGGCTGTAAATATGGGAGACCATTAAAATCCTTTATGAATCTCCTAAAGATAAACGGAAGACTACCCATACGGATAATTAAAGCGTCTTTAAGAACTTGATCAGCAATCGTTTCTTGTTTTGAGATAAAATTGATTTCATTAAAAGAGTTTGAGAATATCCTCAGGAGACGATCATCTATCTGGCAGGTAATCTTTTTTGCCACTACTTGCAAATCAGGAAGAGCGCTCAAGAACATTACTTGATCGCCTATCCCTTGCTCAAGAATAATGAAGATATTTTTGTTCTTTACATCATCAATCGTTGGAAATTTCATGATGTAATTTTCAGGTATTGATTTTGGTCCACTCGACATTATGTGGAACCCATCGACGTTAAATCGATATTCATAACCCTTCCAGCCAAGTTCGAAATTTCCAAGAGATAGATCCATAAGTGACTTATGCCAATTAGCATTTGCATCCTCAGGATCCAGATTTAAACACTCTTGGTAAATTTTATCGGCCTGCTCGAATTGCTTCAGATCTCGGAGAATATTGGCCTTTAGGGTTAGGATCTTTATATCTTTATGCAGGCATTGATCCAATATTTGCAGAGCGTGCTCATTATTTTTGAGGTCTTGATATATTTTTGCCTTATTGATTACAATATCAATTGTTTCATTGTATTCATTTGTAGATTGCTTCTTTTGTAAAAATTCTTCCGCTTTTTTACAACATTCTAGAGCATCGTCATAGCGGTTGAGTGCGCGTAAAACATTGGCTTGATTGATGTAAATTTCGTATCGTTCG